>Ga0194133_10001473_pt1 | contig 40566 bp, 45 predicted proteins | sample TA2KigOf40mmetaG_FD_155448 | JGI IMG/M metagenome (GOLD analysis project Ga0194133, IMG submission 155448) | Freshwater microbial communities from Lake Tanganyika, Tanzania - TA2015055 Kigoma Offshore 40m | ecosystem: Environmental > Aquatic > Freshwater > Lake | place: Tanzania: Lake...
GCGGCCGTTGCCATGCACGCGTGGATCCGCCAGCACGTCTTCGAGCAACTCCCCCCTCCCCGCACCTGAGTTACCTGAATGGTGGGTTAATCGGCCTCTAACCCACCATTCAGGTAACTCAGATGGGCGGGGTCTGGGTCGGGCCTGTGGATAGCGGCGGGGGAGATGCGCCGTTCGGGATCACCATGTCGCTATGTCTCGTTCACCACGTCAGGTCGTCTTCGACTCTGCGGACGACATGTTGCGAACCTTTGGCGCGCTGCCCTTCACGTTAGGGATGGCCTGCGATGCCGGCTTTAGCCGTGAGCAGATACGGACGGCACTGACCCACGGGTTTATTCAGCGGCTCCGTCGCGGACTGTTCATCTGCGGAGCTGCACACCACGACGCCAAGGCGACTGCCCTGCTTCGCGCTCAAGCCGCGCTAACTGCGTTGGGCCCCGTACCCGCGGCAATCACGGGGCGACTCGGCGGAGAACTCCACGGCCTGCCCTTCGTCGTACCTCCCGGTAGGGGCGAAGAGATTGCCGTCTCAGAAGTCATGGTGACCGTCGAGTCAGCGCTGCGGTGTGGCTATCGATGCTCACACGCTGTCGTACGCCGCGTTGACCGCTTGCCTGATGACTTATCGGAGGTTTTGGGGATTCCCGTCACGTCCCTACTTCACTGCGCAATCGACATCGTGCGTATGGGGACACGAGCCAGTCTCCACTCTCGTGCGCGAGCGCTTTCTCTGCCAGAAGCTCTGGTTGTCCTCGATGCTGCCACCTTCCGCCAAGGTGCGCGCACGCCTGACGAGGCACGGAGAATGGTGGCGGAGTTGCGAGGGAGATTTCGCTACGGCACCGGCATTCGTGCGGTGGACGCAGCCATCGACTTCCTCGACCCGCTGGCGGAGACACCCCTCGAATCTTGGTCTCGCGGCTACATGATCGTGTACGGCGTACCCGCCCCTCTCACTCAACGAGTGGTCATAGGTGCCAACGGGATCGACTACCGCGTGGACTTCTGCTGGCCTGAACTCAAGGTAATCGGCGAAGCGGACGGCCTCGGCAAATATGGGGAGACTCCCGAGGAGTTCCGGCGCATGAAGAGCCTCGAGCTGGAGAGGCAGAGAGCTTTGGAGGCCGCCGGTTGGCTCGTCGTTCGGTGGACCTGGGATGAACTCGCGCGAAACCCGCAAGCGGTGATGCTGCGAATTCACGCCGCAATCGAACAGGCGCGTCTACGCCGCCGCGCATCCTAGTTACCTCAATGGTGGGATAACGACCCCTTAAGCCACCGTTCGGGTAACTCAGATGGGGAGGAGGCGGGAGATGGCGGCGACAGCGCGGTCGAGCTCCTCGTCGGTGTTGTAGGCGTGCGGGCTGATGCGCACCAGACCGGTGATGCCGTGCTGCGCGAAGTCGTGGCGGGCGTAGTCCGGCGTCGAGTGGCTCGTGTTGATGCCTTTCGCGCGCAGGCCGGCGACGATCGCCGCGGGGTCCGGGGCGGAGATGGTCACGATGCCCGTCTTGATCTCCCCGCGATCGCGCACCCGAACGCCCGGGATCTCCGATAATCGCGCCCGCAACCCTTGCGCGAGTGTGTCGATCCGCGCGCGCAACTCGTCGATACCGCACTCGAGGGCGTAGTCGATGGCCGCGCCCATGCCCAGCAGGGCCGCGTAGGACTTCTCCCACGACTCGAAACGCCGGGCGCCGGGCTGGACGGCGAATTCCAGCTCGGACTCCCACGTCGCCCCATGCAGGTCGAGCGGGAACGGCTCCGCCTCGTCGAGGAGGCGCTGCGAGACCACCAGGAAGCCGGTGCCGCGCGGGCCGCGCAGGAACTTCCGGCCGGTCGCCGACAGCACGTCGCACCCGATGCGACCCATGTCGAGTGGAATCTGGCCGGCCGACTGGCACGCGTCGACGATGTACCACGCGGGCGAGCCGTTGATGCGCAGCATGTCGCCGATCCCGACGACATCGTTGAGCAGTCCATTCTGGCTGGGGGCGTGGGTGATCGCCACGATGCGCACGCGCTCATCGAGCATGGCGCCGAGCGCCTCGACGTCGGTCGTGCCGTCGGCGCCATCGGGAATGAACTCGACTCGGCCTCCCGTGCGCTGTGCCAGCTGCAGCAGGGGAATGACGTTGGAGGCGTATTCGGCCGCGGACACCAGGAATCGGTCGCCAGGCTCGATGTCTTGGCTGAAGGCGATGGCCTGCAGACCGCGATCCCATGCTGCCGTGGCCGATTCCACGAGCGCCACGCGCTCGCGCGGTGCATGGACCAACCGCGCGACGGAGTCGTAGACGGCCGCCACTCGATCGGCAGCTTCCGCATGCGCCTCGTAGCCGCCGATCTCCTCCTCGCGTCGCACGTGCGCGACCGCGGTGTCGGTGACGACGCGCGGCGGCAGCGCGGAGCCGGCGTTGTTGAGGTGCGTGACGCTGGCGCAGCCAGGGGTGTCGGCGCGTAGCACCGCGAGGTCAATCACGCCGCGATGCTAGCGGTCGGCCGTCACCCGCTCGCGCGGCGTCTGCGCGAGCAGCAACACGACGAACACGGCCGCGCCTGCGACGAGCAGCGCGAGCGACCACAGCGCGAGAGCGTCGGTGCCGGCGAGGACGTAGTGCGCCGTCGCGAGGGGCCACGCTGCATAGGCGAGTGCGTGCACGCGCAGGAACCACCGGTCACCCCAGCGCTTGCGCATCCGCCCGAGCAGCCACGCGGGCACCATGAGCCAGAAGGCCACGGTGCCGAGTGCAACCGCGAAGGGCTTCCACGTCGCGGCCATGGGCACGAGGATCTCGACGATCGTGAAGGGCTCGTATGTGTCGACGAGCAGCAGCGCCATGTGCACGACGACGAGCAGGAGAGCGATCGTGCCGAGCCAGCGGTGCAGCGACAGCGCCCGCGAGAAGGGCTTGCCCGCGGCCTTGACCGCGCGCACCGCGAGGCCCCACGCGACGACGCCGGTGAGGGCAAGCCACGCAGCCACTCCGGTCGCGCGGATGAGCACCCAGGTCCAGGGGATCTCGACTTCAAGCATGGGCGGGCTCCAGCAGGCGCGCCGGGCATCCGCGCGCGGCGAGCCAGCTCGCAGCTCCGCTGCCGCGCATGAGCGCGACGGTCGCCCCTGCCTCTGCGCGCCAGCCGCAGTCCGCGACGACGCTGGCCTGGACGACGTCACTGTCGAGCGGTGATCCCGTGCGAGGGTCCAGCACGTGATGCCGGCCTGACCACCGCCTGCGCAGTGTCGACGACGTGGCGACCGCGCGCGCCTCGCCGGACAGCGTCACGACGCCGATCTCCTCGCGCGCGTCGGTGCGGTCATCGCGCAGGGAGATGCACCACGCGCCGGTGTCAGGAGGCGTGCCGTGCGTGACCACGTCGCCACCGATGCTCACGAGCACCGCGCGTGCACCCGCGTCAGCTATCTCGGTGGTAACGATGTCGCCCGCGAGGCCCTTGCCGATCGCTCCGGGGTCCAGGCCGACGCCGTGCGGCAGCGCCACCGCCCCCGCGTGCACGCGCACGCCCCCCATGCCCTGTCCGGGCACGCGCTGCCACGACGGTGGCAACGGCGCGGCGGCGACCGACGCGAAGTCCGCGTCGTAGCCCATCGCCACCATGCCGCCCAGCACCGTCGCGTCCACGTCGCCCTCGCTCCAGGTCCATGCCTGCACTAGCGAGGACACGAGCCGGTGCAGGTCCTCGCTCACCGGGACGGCGCCGTGACCCGCGCGCGCATGCAGCAGGTTCAACTCGCTGTCCGGTCGGAAGCGTGACCAGCATTGCTCGAGCAACTCGACGCGGTGCGCCGCCAGCTCGGCGAGTCTCTTGGCCGATGCGGGCGCCCACACGACGACATGCAGGTCACTGCCCATGGCTTGACCACGCACCTCCGCGCGCTGCATCGTCAACTGCTCCATGTCGTCGTGTCGCGATCGAGCGTGCTGGGACCGCTCGTCGCACCCGGAGGCCGCGTCTCCTCGGCGATGCGCTCGATCACGCGTACGTCGGCCTCCTCTCCGCGTGCGAGCTCGGCGGCGACGTCGCGCAACTCCTGGCGGTAGGCCTGCAGGCGCGCGGCCTCGCGCGTGAGTTGCTCGGCGTATGCATCGAGTGCCGCGCGCTCGCCGTCGGGCTCAGCGGGAGGGGCGGCCTCGGACTCCGCGGCACGGATCCCGATGAGCGCGGTGAGCCCCGCGCTCACCGCTACAGCCAGACCAACGGCGACCCAGCGGTCCATCCGGCGCCGTGCGGCCGGCGTCAGCGGCTTCATGCGGCCACCCCCTCCCCTCCATCGTGCGGGGGGTGCGCTCCTTCGGCAAGGGGGAGTCGGCCTACCTAGGGTGGGGTCCATGGCCGTTGTCTGGTTCGAAATTCCGGTCCTGGACCTTGCCCGGGCCGTGGAGTTCTACGAGGCGGTGCTGGGGGTGACACTGGAGCGCCGTGTCATCGATGGGCACGAGATGGCCGTCTTCCTCGAGCCCGAGGGTGCCGTCGGCGCACTGGCCCATGGCGAGAGCTACGTGCCCTCCCTCGACGGATCCCGCGTCTACTTCGCCGTCCCGGATGTCGCGGACACCCTCGGCCGGGCAGTCGCCGCCGGCGGGCAGGTCCTCTACCCCGTGACGGAGGTGGAACCCGGTGTCCGCGTGGCGGAGTTCGCTGATTGCGAGGGCAATCGCATCGCCATCTCGAGCGGACCGGATGGCGTCGACGCCCCCGTGATGGCGTAATGGATTCATGCGCGGTTGGCGGGCGATCACCCTCGGTCTCGCCGCGGCGTTCGTCCTCGGCGCCTGCACTGGCGCTCCCGAGCAAGCGGCCAGCCCCAGCGCCGAGCGCCCCCCGTGGCCCCATGACGCCGTGCGCTTCCTCGGGTCGGGCGAGGCCCTGGGCGAGTCTGAGTTGCTTGATGCGATCAGTCGGCGGGGGTCGGTCCGCGATCTCTCACCCGATCCGCTCACCGATGCTGAGATTGCCGCGCTGCTGTGGTCAGCACAGGGCGTGTCGACACCGGGTGGTGCGCGCACCGTCCCGTCGGCGGGTGCGCTCTACCCACTCGAGATGTACGTCGTCACGCCCGAGGAGGTCCTGCACTACGTGCCCCGCACATCCTCGGTGGAGGTGCGCTACGACGACCGGGCCAAGGAGCTCGTCGCCGATGCGGTGAGCGGCACACCCGCCTCCCGCGCGTACGCGCTCGTCGTCATCACCGGGGTGCCGGGTCGCATCACCGGGAAGTACGCCGATCGCGGGATCCGCTACATGTGGATGGAGGCCGGTCACGCGGCGCAGAACCTGCTGCTCGCGGCCGCAGCCCTCGGTCTGGGTGCGGTCACGATCGGCGCCTTCGATGATGCGGGCATGGCTGACGCACTAGGTCTGTCTGACAGGGAAGAGCCTCTGTATCTCATCCCCGTGGGACGGCCGCTGACGTAGCACGACCTAGGATCCGCCGGTGAGCGTGCGGACCCTGGCGGGAATGCCTGAGTATCGGCGCCTATTCGGGTCGCGCCTCATCTCCAATATCGGCAACGGCGTCGCGCCGATCGCTATCGCCTTCGGCGTACTCGCCCTGCCCGACGGCTCGCCCACGGGCCTGAGCATCGTTCTGGCCGCGCAGGCGATCCCCGTGGTCCTGGTGCTGCCCATCGGCGGCGTCATCGCCGACCGCGTCGGTCGGCCGCGCATGATCAGCATCTGCGACATGCTCATGGCCGTCGTCATCGGCGCTATCGGCCTGACCTTCATCACCGGCGTGGCCAGTGTGCCGCTGCTGGCGGCGCTGAACGCACTTGCGGGCGTGCTGGTAGGCCTGTGGTACCCGGCATACCCCGGCCTCGCCGCCGATGTCGTGCCCGACGCGCTGCTGCAGCCCGCGAACGCCTACAACGCGGTCGCCGGCAACGGCGGCTTCATCGTCGGCACCGCGCTCGGCGGTCTCCTCGTCGCGACGATCGGCTCGGGCTGGGCAATCGTGCTCGACGCGGTGAGCTTCCTTGTGGCCGGCATCCTCGTCTTCGGTCTGCGTCGATTCTCGCGGCCGCATGACTCTGGCGAGTCGCCTGTGCGGGATCTCATCGACGGATGGCAGAGCTTCATCCGCTATCGCTGGATCGTCGCGGTGGTGCTTGCCTTCAGTCTCATCGTCATGGTGATGCGCGGTGCCGAGGAGGTGCTCGGTCCCGTGCTGGCCAATGAGGTGTACGGCGGCCCGACCGGCTGGTCGGCCGTCCTCGGCGCCATGGCCGTGGGCTTCCTCGTCGGTGCCGTCATCGCCTCGCGCATCAGGGTCGAGCGTCCCATTGCCTTCGGCATGGCGGTCTGCTTCACGCTCCCCGCGTGGCTTCTCACCCTTGCCCTGGCAGCGCCACTGCCCGTCGTGATGGCGACTGCCTTCGTTTGGGGCCTGTCGATGGAGATCATGGTGGTGCTGTGGTTCACCGCGCTCCAGCGCAATGTGCCCCCGGAATCCCTGTCCCGCGTCTCGTCGTACGACGCCTTCGGCTCGCTGATGTTCGGGCCCATCGGTCTCGCGCTTGCCGGCCCGCTACTGATGTTCATCCCCATCTCGGAGGCCTTCTACATCGCCGCCCTCGTGGCGGCGGCCGGGATCATCGGGGCCCTGCTTGTGCCGTCCGTCTGGCGCCTGCGCCGTGGCGATGGCCTGCCGGACATGCCCGCGGTGACGACGGACTGACCGGTGGCCGCTACCACCTGCAAACGCGTGCCGATAGGGTCATACCTGACTTCGGCACGGGAGAACCCCTCATGAATATCGACATGCGCCAGCAAATGGGATCCGGCAAGGGCTTCATCGCCGCCCTCGACCAGAGCGGCGGGAGTACGCCCAAGGCCCTGAAGCTCTACGGTATCGACGAGGGAGCCTACTCCAATGACGCGGAGATGTTCGATCTCGTGCACGCCATGCGCTCGCGTATCATCACCAACCCAGCCTTCAACGGAGACAAGGTCATCGCGGCGATCCTCTTCGAGATGACCATGGACCGCGACATCGAAGGCCAGCCGACCCCCTCCTACCTGTGGGAGGTCAAGCGCGTGGTGCCGCTGGTCAAAGTGGATCTCGGCCTCGCCGACGAGGTCGATGGCGCCCAGATCATGAAGCCCATGCCGCACCTTGACGACCTGTGCAAGCGCGCCGTCAGCAAGGGCGTCTTCGGCACCAAGATGCGCTCGGTGATCAACTCCGCCAACCCCGCGGGCATCAAGGCGGTCGTCGACCAGCAGTTCGACGTTGCGCTGCAGATCCTGGGGCACGGCCTGGTGCCGATCATCGAGCCCGAGGTCAACATCAAGAGCCCCGACAAGGCCGACAGCGAGGCTCTCCTGCGCGACGCGCTGCTCGCCGGCCTCGACCGCATTCCTGACGGCCAGCAGGTTATGTTCAAGCTGTCGCTGCCCAGCCACAACGACTTCTACAAGGTCCTCATCGATCACCCCAAGGGGCTTCGCGTCGTCGCCCTCTCGGGCGGCTACTCCCGTGACGATGCCTGCGACATGCTCGCGGCCAACCACGGCATGATCGCGAGCTTCTCGCGTGCGCTCTCCGAGGGTCTCACCGCACAGCAGAGCGACGCGGAATTCACCGCCACGCTGCAGGCCGCAATCGACGAGATCTACGCCGCGTCGATCACCTGAAGTCGCCTAGGGCAGGATTCACGTGTGAGCACGCACGAGAACCTGCTGGGCGGTCCGCCGCCGACCTTCCTGCCCGATGATCCCGATCCCCGCGTCGACCTCGAACGTGGCGCCGATCCCCACGACGTGGCTGCCCGATATCCGCAGTCCAGTCTCGCGTGGGCCGTGCTCGCCGACCAGGCGTGGGCGGAGGGCCGCACCGTGGAGTCCTACGCGTACGCGCGCGTCGGCTACCACCGTGGCCTGGATGCCCTGCGGCGCAATGGGTGGAAGGGCCACGGCCCCGTGCCGTGGAGCCACGAGTCCAATCGCGGTTTCCTGCGCTGTCTTGGCGCCCTGCAACGAGCTGCAGCCGCCATCGGCGAGACCGATGAAGCGCAGCGGTGCACGGCGTTCCTTGCCGACTGCGATCCCGCGGCTGCCGAGGCATTGAGTCGCTGACATGGCCGATGTCGCTGTCGTCGGGGGAGGCATCAGCGGCATTGCCTGCGCACGTTCCCTTGCTGACGCCGGTTTCACCGTCGACGTGATCGATCGGGGCCAGCGACTCGGTGGTCGCCTCGCCGTACAGACGTTGCGCGACACCGGCACCGCATGCGACGGCCGAGTTGTCGACGTCGGGGCCGCTTACCTGACCGTCTCGGATCCCGCGTTTGCCGCTGTTGTCGACGATTGGGTGGATCGCGGCACCGCACGCCCCTGGACCGACACCTTCCACGTAGCCGATGGCACCGGGCTGCTCGGCACGAAGCTCGGGCCGATGCGCTACGCCGCACCTCGCGGGCTGCGCAGCCTGGTCGAAGACCTCGCCGTCGAATTGCCATCCGATCTCGTGAGCATCGCTCATCCCATGGACGTGGACTCCGTGATCGTCGGGCCTAATGGCGTCGACATCGCCGACACGACGTATCGCGCCGTGGCGCTCTGCGGCCCCGATCCGCAGATGCGATCTCTGCTGCACGCTGACACCAAGGCGCGCGATGTGCTCGCGGCCGCACCCATGTGGGAGCCCGTGATCGCCCTGACAGCCGTCTATGACAAACGCACGTGGGCCGACCTCGACGCCGCCTTCGTCAACGACGATCCGGTCCTGTCGTTCGTCGCTGATGACGGCCGCCGACGTGGTGATGACGCGCCGGTGCTCGTCGCGCACTCCACGCCGATCCTTGCCGCCGGGCACCTGGCCGATCCGGTCACGGCGGCGCCGCTCATGCTCGGTGCCCTCGAGCGCATCGTCGCGGGCAGCGAGCCAGCGTGGTTCAGTGTGAAGCGCTGGACCTACGCGCGGCCCGCGCGCGCCCGCGACGACCTGTGCTTCTTCGACGGTGCAGTCGGACTCGCCGGTGACGCATGGGCAGGCCGGCCGCGCACCGAGGCCGCATGGCTCTCGGGCACGGCCCTCGGGCGCCGCATGGCCGAGGCGCTGACCGCCTAGGCCTCGGCGGCGAGCTCGGCGAGCAGGGGCTCCAATTGACCCGGCTGCACGGGGCCGATGATTCGCGCGGCCAGGCGTCCCTGCCTGTCGATCACCACCGTGCTCGGAATCGATCTGGGCGGCACGCCGGGCACCGTCGCCATCAGCGCGCCGTCGCGATCGAAGATGCTCGGGTAGGGGCTTGAGGCGATGAGTCCGGCGGCACCGATCGGGTCGTCCAGCACATTGAGTCCGAGGAAGATGACGCCTTCATCGAGGAACGACTCATGCGCCTGGGTGAGCAGGGGGAGCTCCTCGCGGCATGGTGCGCACCATGACGCCCAGGCGTTGACCACGACGACGTCACCCAGATGGTCCGCGCTGCTCAGCGGACTGCCATCGGTGTCGAGGCCGCCGATGGTCAACGGCTCGCGTTGGTCAGCGGGGATCACCTCCGTCCCCACGCGAGAGTCGCTGGCGGGAGGCGTCGCCGGCAGCGTGACGACGGGCGTGGGGGCATACAGGCCGGTGCCCCCACACCCACCCATCAGCAGCACGATGGGCGCGACGACGCTGATCCACCGTGACGTCATCCCACCTCCTGCGACTGCTCGCGGCGTTCGCGTCGTGCGGTACGCCATTCCTCCGACCGCCACCACTCGACGGCTGCCAGCATCATCCACAGCGAGTCGATGACCATGGTCAGGGCCCACATCAGCGCCCCGGCCAGCTGCTGGTCGAACTCCGGGTCGTAGCCGAGGCGCTCCGCGGCCACGACGTAACTGGGATAGAGCGTCACGGGCGACAGGAAGATGATCGCGCCGAGCACGGTCTCGGGAATCATCATGAGGCCGAGGGAGAGCACCCGGTAGGCCGGCCGTGGGCGCCTAGCGCACATGTCACTGCCGATGAGCGGGTAGTAGAAGAGCAGAGCGGCGATGAGGTAGAGCGGCCGCTCGACGAAGGCCATCGCGTCGTGGTCGCCCAGCACCCACTCCATCACGGGGGTGATGTGCGATCCGATCAGGACTCCCGCGAAGAGCAGCCACGTGAAGATCGGATTGATGAGCAGCATCCCGACTGGTGAGCGAAGCGCACGAATGATCCCGGCCCGCACCCTTCCTGTCGTGGCGAGGACGGCGAGCGACACCGGTGAGGACAGCACGATGAAGGGAGCGGCCAGCATCATCACCGCCAGGTGCTGAGCCATGTGCGCCCAGAAGTACGAGTGCGCCAGCGTCTCGAAGGGACCGAGGTAGGCCAAGGCCAACAGGGCGATTCCCACGAAGAAGGAGGTGGTCGACCATGGCGACCACCTGAGCCGTCGATCGCGCAGCCGGCGTAGGCCCCAGAGGTAGAGGCCGAGGGCTAGCGCGAGGTTGGCGATCACGAAGAGATCGAGGGTCCAGGTGCTCTCGCCGGGAATCCAGGACCTCACGCCCCCACGATAGGCATTCGAAGGCGACGAAATGCCCGTCGAACCCGTCGATAACCCCTACCGTGGGGCCACTCGGGAGTCATGGGGGTTCGTGAAGAGGTTGCTGGTCGCCGTGATCTCCGTCCTCATTGGGGCCGGCGTGGTAACAGGCGTAGCCGTCTTCGCCCACGCCACGAGCGGTGAGCCGCCCGTGCTGATCGCCACCCCAGGCGGCACTGTCGACACCCCCGAGGGCCCGATGAACTCCGCCTCCCTGGAGTTGCAGGTCTATCCCAACAACTCCGATCAGGTGCCCGGGCCGATGGAGGGCGTCAACGCTCTCTATGCCAGCCAGGGCTGGCCGTTCTACTGGCCTTCGACCACGCTTGAGGTGCCGGCGAATTCGTTGATCACCGTGACGATCAAGCAATACGCCGGTGGCGGCAAGGTCTTCAATCCCTACTGGGCGAAGGTACACGGCACCGTCGACGGCTCCATGACCGTCAACGGCAAGACCGTCACCGAGTGGGATCCGACCAGGGTGGCGCACACGTTCACGATCCACCAGTACCCCGACAGTGGTCAGCCCTACCTCTTCGTGTCGGTGCCGCTCCCGGATCTCAGTGGCAACGAGGTGGGCAACGCCAACCCCTACGTCGACAACCCCAAGGTCGTCACCTTCACGTTCAAGACCGGCGCCCCCGGCACCTACGTCTGGAACTGCGAGTACCCGTGCGGTGACCTGTACCAGGAGTTCGGCGGCCCGATGCAGCAGCGCGGGTGGATGTCCGGCACAGTGCAGGTGGTCTGATGGCTGACACCCTGACGCCCCCGACCGATGGTCGGTTGCCAGTACTCCGCCACCGATCCCAATGTGGGCGGTTGGGTGCAGTGGCCGGTACTCCCGCCGATGGCGGCCCCTCCGGGATACCAGGGCCCCGGCTGGTACCTGTGCGATGGCAGCTCGGGAGGCGGCGACACCGGCGGCAGCACTCCGGAGGAAAGCCCCTTTGATCCGTCCATACCGCCCTGCGTCACCGACGAGAGCGGTCAGTCCGGCCCGCCCGAGGGGTTCTCCAATTGCATCAACCCCGGCACGCAGGCAGCGGCGGTGGTCAACGCCCTGCGCGCCTCGGTTCGCGCGGCCGTCGGTCAATCGCTGTCATTGAAGACCTCCAATGCGAGTGGCACCACGCGCATCGTCTCACCCGCGCAGACGACCGAAAGCGTCGTGCGTCCCTTCGGAGCCAAGGCATCCAACACTCCGACCGTGCGCCTGGCCACCGTGCCCGGCGCCACGTGCGCTGTCACGGCGACGTCCGGCAAGGCCAAGACGACTCTCATGGCCAAGGGCACTGCGGTCAAGGGCCAGCTCGATACCAAGGTCACGGCGGCCAGCCTGCGCACCAAGCTCAAGGCAGCGGTGGGGGCCCAGGCGGTGATCAGGGCGGCCTGCTCGATCAAGGTGGGCACCAAGACCGCGAAGCTGCCCAATGCGAGCGTCACCGTCAAGTTCACCTGATGTGACCGGAAGGCCCGGAGCCGCTAATCTTCTCCGGGCCCATCGTGGGCTCCAGGGGCCGCGCCCCTTTGTGCACGAGGTGATCCCATGCCCGCCATCGCGCTGCTCGGCGCCCAGTGGGGCGATGAGGGCAAGGGCAAGGCCACCGACCTCCTGGGCGGCCGAGTCGACTACGTCGTGCGCTACCAGGGGGGCAACAACGCCGGCCACACTGTCGTCATCGGCGACCAGAAGTTCGCACTCCACCTGTTGCCCAGCGGCATCCTCAGCCCCAACGTCGTGCCGGTCATCGGCAACGGCGTGGTCATCGACCCGGGCGTCCTGCTGGGCGAGATGGCCGGTCTCAACGCCCGCGGCGTCGACACCTCGCGTCTGCTGATCAGCGCCAACGCCCACATCATCACGCCCTACCACGTCACCCTCGACAAGGTGACGGAGAGATTCCTCGGCAAGGCCAAGCTCGGTACGACGGGTCGGGGCATCGGCCCCACCTACATGGACAAGGTCGCCCGCATCGGTATTCGAGCGCAGGACCTCTTCGATCCGTCCATCCTGCGCCAGAAGGTCGAGGGTGCACTCGCCAACAAGAACCAGGTGCTCGTCAAGGTTTTCAATCGCCGCGAGCTCCAGGTGGATGCCATCACCGAGACCCTCCTTGCCTACGCCGAGCCACTTCGGCCCTACGTCGCCGACACCGTGCTCGTGCTCAACGATGCCCTCGATGCCGGCAGGACCGTGCTGCTCGAGGGCGGCCAGGGCACTTTGCTCGACGTCGACCACGGCACATATCCCTTCGTGACGTCGTCCAACCCCACTGCGGGCGGTGCCTGCACGGGCAGCGGCATCGGGCCGACTCGCATCACGCGGGTCATCGGCATCCTCAAGGCCTACACCACACGCGTCGGCTCCGGGCCGTTCCCGACCGAGCTGCATGATGCCGACGGCGAGCGACTGCGCAGCGTCGGCGGCGAAGTCGGTGTCACGACCGGTCGGCCGCGCCGCTGCGGCTGGTTCGATGCGCCGATCGCGCGCTACGCCTCACGTGTTAATGGCCTGACCGACATCTTCCTCACCAAGCTCGACGTGCTCACCGGCCTCGAGCAGATCCCGGTGTGCGTGGCCTACGACGTCGACGGCACGGTGACGCCCGACCTGCCGATGACGCAGACGGGGTTCCATCACGCCAGGCCGGTCTACGAATACCTGCCCGGCTGGTCCGAAGATATCTCCGGTGCGCGCAGCGTCGCGGATCTTCCGCCCAATGCTCAGGCCTACGTGCGCTTCCTGCAGGACGTGTCAGGTGCGCCCATCAGCGCCATCGGTGTCGGTCAGGACCGCGACGCCACCATCGTCGTGCGTGACCTTCTCGACTGACCAAGCCTTTCGCTCCTGCTGCCAGGCGACCCATTGCGGCTGGCCCCAGCGAATCCATCCCCAGTACCAGATCACGGTGAAGACGTAGTCCGCGAAGAGGACCATGGGGATGACGAGGTAGTCCGAGTCGACCTGTGAGGCGTTATCGATCATCTCCGTGAGCTCAGCCTCACTTCGCAGATCGCCGTCGAGGATGAGGAAGGCGACGAGGGCGACCGGCAGCACCTTGCCGAGCTCGCGCGCGGTCACGGGAGAGATGAAGGCCAGGGCGCGGATCGACAGGATGAGAGCACTCGGGAACACGAAGAGCTGGATGACGTTGATGTGGTTCTCGCCGAAGAGGAAGACCGCGAAGAAGAAGCACCACCACAGGGCGATGAGGATCGGCATCGAGAGGACGTACTTCACGACGTCGACGGGGTCTGCGCGCAGGCCCTCCGGGGTCTCGTGGAGTACGAGGCGGGGGTGGTCCATCGCCCGGTAAATGAGAAACGAGATCCACGCGGTGATGCCGATTAGCAAGGCAAAGAAGAGGACCTGACCGAAGTTGACCTCCAAGCCGTCCGTCGACACGCAGGCATCGTAATGGCCACGCGATGAGAGGCGGAGGGAGTGGACCTTCCCACCGATCCGCGTTCGGCCCATCCGGACACCCACGCAGGTGCTCCCGTGCAAGCGCCTGATGCCGGTCGCTGGCCCTGGGTCATTCGCACGCTCCAGCCGGTCGGGTAGCGGCCGCGTCCAGGTCAAGACCGATATCCGGAACCACCGCTCGCAGCGCGCCATCGCCGGCATCGGCGCCACCTACGAGGGAGTGCGGCGCCGCTACCAGCGCCGCGACGACGGCACGGTGCGCGACACCGTCCTGTTTTCGGTCACGGCCGAGGAGCGGCCCGGCGCACGCACGCTCCTCGAGCGACGCCTGGGTGTCGCGTCATCGGTCAAGAATTCTGACTCATTGGCAACTGCACGCGGCCTGTGCTTATTGTGATGCCTATGCGCAAGAGACCGATGCGGGCAGTCGTGTCGACGGTCGTGGTCAGCCTCACCGTGCTCTCTACCGCACCCCAGGCCCTGGCTGATGAGCCCGGCTGGCTTTCGCACATCAACGAGTTTCGCGATGGCCTTCGGCTCGATCCGGTTAAGGAGGACCCTCGCCTATCGCGCACCGCCCGCCTGCACTCGATCTACATGGTGGAGACCGGCTTCGTCGAGCATGGGGAGAAGCCGGGCACGAAGTGGACCACCGAAGCCGGTCGGCAGGCCGGCGAGCAGAGCAATGTCGCGGGTGGCACCGGCACGACCCCCACGCCGCAAGAAGCGGTCAACCTCTGGATCGAGGGGCCCTTTCATCGACTTGGCCTGATGCGCCCGGCCTGGCGAACGACCGGGTTCTCCCTGGAGTCCGGTACCCGCGATGGCGAGGACCGCTGGGGCGCCACCCTCAATGTCATCGGCGGGCTCACGGGCTCGTCGGCTGCCCAGTGGCCCATGGTGTGGCCGAACGCGCGCCGCGAGGTGGCGACGTCGTTCCTGCAGTTCGAGCGGGTCGAATGGCCCGATCCTGCTGTTGGTTGTCCGGACTCCAAGGGCATTGACTACGGCACGATCATCACCGCGTCGTTTGGTCCCGGTGATCGCGCCCGGATCAAGTCGGTGCGCCTGCGGGTGAACGGCGGGGCCCCGGTGCCCATATGCACACACACATCCAGCACGTACAAGCATGATGACTACACCGACGTGGGGTGGCGAATCCTCGCGGAGAACAACACGGTGATGGTGCTGCCGCGGGTGGTGCTGAGCCCAGGTACGACGTACCAGGGCCGGATCACGCTCACCGACGGTCGGATGGCGCCGATCCGCTTCACCACCGCACCGACCTAAAGGACCGGATCGACCTTTAGTCCGTAGACGATGCCGCGCGACGTGGTGACCTGCACCTGGTAGAAGCCGGGGGTGTTGGGGGCGACGATGTAGAGGTCGGGTCCGGGGGTGGTGACCTCGATCTTGGTCACCGGGTCCCCGTCTCGGGTGAGTTCGATGATGGTCCCGGCCTTCCACGCCCCGATGGCCACGCGGAACTTCAGGCCTGCCGCGACGACCTTGTGCGAGACGATGCTGAAGGCCTTGACGTTGATCTCGATCGGCGTGGGCTTCAGCTCCCCGACGATGACGACGTAGCCGAGGTCGCCGCTGCCCTTACCCTGCGCGATGACATTGGTGAAGGAGAAGGTGCCGTTCGCCTTGACGGTGCTCATTCCCTGTGGCGAGTCGCCCAGCAGCAGGCGCACCGTGGTGCCCTCCTTGACGCCGATCGTCTTGCCCTTGATATCGAAGGACTCCCCGGCCGAGTACGACGCTCCGGCGGACGGCTCGGTGATGTCGACCGAGGGCTCGGTGATGACCACCTTGACCTTCTGCGGCCCGCTCGCCGCATCGAAGTCGGGAAGGGGCTGATTGGCAGGCACGCATACTGGTTTTCGAAGGGACGGCATGCGGCGAGGTCGCCCTTGGCGGTGACGGACAGCGACGTGCCGCGACCCTCGCGCGTATTGATGGCGACGGATGCGCGTCCCTTGGGGTCGGTGAACACCGTGAAGGTGTTGGCACCGGTGGCGAAGGTGCCCGGGCCCTTCTCCGGGAGCATGAGGTCGACCGACGCGTTTTCGACAGGGTTGCCGAAGACATCGGTCACCTGCACGATCGCGTCGATGGGGTCGCCGGCGTCGATCTTCGCGGCCGAGACCTCTAGGTCGACGTCGCGAGCCGCCTCGCGCACCGTGGCGACCGCAAACGTCACCACCTCCTCGTTGAGGCCCTGTGCACGGATGGCGCCTTTGCCGACGACGGTGGAGAAGGCGTAGGCGACGGCGACGCACTTCTCCGGCCCGGCCTCGCTGAAGACCGTGAGCTCGCCGACCGCAGGCGTCGTGCCGGTGAGCGTCTCGACGAGTTGGGCTCCGGTCGCGCGGAAGGTGACTGGTGATCCGCTGGAGGAGGTCGTGATCTCCAGGCGCAGGACCGAGGGGCGCTGCTCGTCGCCACCCTCCAGGCCCTGGTAGGGCACGACGAGCGGGGTGTTGAACGCCGCTGCCGGGATACCGTTGACGGTCAGGTTTTCGACATCGGGTGGCGTCACCGAGTCGCCCGTGCCGCAGGCGGCGGCGGGCATCGTCAACGTGGGGGTGGCCGGTGCAGGTGGCGAGGATTCCTGCGATGACGGCAGGAGCCCGCATCCCGCGAGGACGACCACGCCCACGGTGAGTGCCGCGCTGCCTCGCCACGCCGCTCTCACTCCTCCATCGTACGAGGAGCGAATGCCTTAAGCGTGGCGCCGGGCCACTGACTGCTGGCTGGAGCGATGGTGAGGGCCCCCGTCGATAGGCTCCCGTCGTGAAGGTGCTCGTTGTCGGCTCAGGTGCCCGGGAGCACGCCCTCGTGACAGCCCTTCGCAAGGACGGGTGCGATGTCACCTGCGCGCCGGGCAACGCCGGCATCAACGCCGACGTGACGACGTATCCGCTCGACCCCAGCGACGGCGCAGCGGTGGCCGCACTAGCACAACGAATCGGGGTTGACCTTATCGTCATCGGTCCCGAGGCACCGCTTGTCGCCGGTGTCGCCGATGCGGTGCGCGAAGGCGGCATCGCCTGCTTCGGCCCGAGCGCGCAGGCAGCGCAGCTCGAGGGCAGCAAGGCCTTCGCCAAGGAGGTCATGCTGGCGGCCGGCGTGCCCACGGCGCGTCCGGCCGTGTGCGTCACCATCGACGACGTCAAGCGAGCGCTGGACGACTTCGGTGCGCCCTACGTCGTGAAGGATGACGGGCTCGCCGCTGGCAAGGGCGTCGTCGTCACCGATGACCGCGCGCAAGCGGTAGCCCACGCCCGCGCCTGCCTCGATGGCGGGTCGCGCGTGGTCATCGAGGAATATCTTGACGGGCCCGAGGTGTCGCTCTTCGCGATCACCGACGGCACCACGGTCGTGCCGCTGCAGCCCGCGCATGACTTCAAGCGCGTGGGTGATGGCGACACCGGACCCAACACCGGTGGCATGGGCGCCTACTCGCCGCTGCCCTGGGCGCCCGCCGACCTCGTGCAGCGAACGCTCGACACTGTCCTGCAGCCCACGGTCGACGAGATGCGCAGGCGCGGCTCACCCTTCAGCGGGCTCCTCTATGCCGGTCTCGCTCTCACGTCGAAGGGCCTGCGCGTGGTGGAGTTCAATGCGCGCTTCGGCGATCCCGAGACCCAGGTCGTGTTGGCAAGACTCAACTCGCCACTCGTCGACCTGCTAATGGGCTCCGCCACCGGCGCTCTCGCCGACGTGGCCGCGCCACGATGGAGCGATGATGCGGCCGTCACTGTCGTGGTCGCCTCGGAGGGCTACCCCGAGAAGCCCGTGACCGGTGATCCCATCGTTGGCCTGGCCGAGGCCAACGCCGTTCCGCACGCCTATGTCCTGCATGCCGGCACCAAGCCCGGCGATAAAGGCCCGGTCTCCGCGGGCGGGCGCGTGCTGTCGGTCGTCGGCACCGGACCCATGCTCACCGATGCGCGCGCGGCCGCCTACGCCGCCGTTGAACGGATCTGCCTGCGTGGCTCCCATCACCGCGGCGATATCGCGTTGTCCGCGGCAGGCGCGGAGTCTGGGAGGATAGGGGGGTGAGTGTCCCCAACGTCCTCGCCGGCCGCTATTCCTCGGCCGCGATGGCGGCCATCTGGGCCCCCGAGCACCGCATCCTCCTTGAGCGCAAACTGTGGTTGGCCGTGCTGGCCGCGCAGCGCGATCTCGGCGTTGTTGTCCCCAACGGCGCCATCGCCGATTACGAGCGCGTCATCGCCGATGTCGACCTCGCCTCCATAGCCGCACGTGAGCGGGTGACCCGCCACGACGTGAAGTCGCGAATCGAGGAGTTCAACGCCCTCGCCGGCCATGAGCACATCCACAAGGGCCTGACCAGTCGTGATCTCACCGAAAACGTCGAGCAGCTGCTCGTGCGCGACTCTCTGGTGCTCACGCGCGACAAGGTCGTGGCGGCCCTTGCGCGCCTGGCGTCGCTGGCGGTGCAGTACGCCGATACTCCTCTCACCGGCCGCTCTCACAACGTGGCGGCGCAGACCACCACTCTCGGCAAGCGGTTCGCCACCTGGGCAGACGAGCTCCTGATCGCCTATGACCGTCTCACCGACCTGATCGAGCGCTACCCGCTGCGCGGCATCAAGGGCCCGGTCGGCACCGCGCAGGACATGCTCGACCTCCTTGACGGCGATGCCACCAAACTCGCCGCGCTCGAGTCGGCGATCGTCGCTCACCTGGGCTTCGCGCGTGTGCTCGACAGCGTCGGCCAGGTCTATCCGCGGTCCCTCGACTACGACGTCGTCACCACTCTCGTGCAGGTCGCGGCCGCGCCTAGCAACGCGGCCACCACGATCCGCCTCATGGCAGGCCACGAGCTCGTGACCGAGGGCTTCCAGCCCGGCCAGGTGGGCTCAAGCGCGATGCCGCACAAGATGAACTCACGCTCCTCCGAGCGCATCAACGGCCTGGCCGTCATCCTGCGCGGCTACGCCAGCATGGTGGGCGAACTCGCGGGCGATCAGTGGAATGAGGGTGACGTCTCCTGCTCCGTCGTACGCCGGGTCGCCATGCCCGACTCCTTCTTCGCGATCGACGGCCTCTTCGAGACCTTCCTGACGGTGCTCGATGAGTTCGGCGCCTTCCCCGCCGTCATCGACCGCGAGCTCGATCGCTACCTGCCCTTCCTCGCCACCACCAAGGTGCTCATGGCCGCCGTCCGCTCGGGAGTTGGCCGCGAGATCGCGCACGAGGCCATCAAGGAGAACGCCGTCGCCGTGGCCCTCGCCATGCGCGAGGGCACTGCGGACAATGACCTCATCAATCGCCTGGCTGGCGACCCACGCCTCGGCCTGAGCCGCGAGCTGGTCGGCGCTCTGATCGCCGAGCCCCTGGACTTCACCGGCGCTGCCCGCAGCCAGGTGGCCCGCGTCGCCGAGCGTGTGCAGGCCGTGGCCCAAGCACACCCCCAGGCTGCGGCGTATTCGCCTGCGCCGATTCTCTAGCACCTGACTCTGCCAGGATGCCCCCGTGAACGACTACGGCCTGCCCGACACCTATCGCCACATCTACTCGGGCAAGGTCCGCGACCTCTTCGAGGCCCCCGGCGGCCAGCTCCTCTTCGTTGCCTCCGACCGCATCTCGGCGTACGACTGGGTGCTGCCCACGCAGATCCCTGACAAGGGGCGCATCCTCACCCAGCTGAGCCTGTGGTGGTTCGACCGCCTCGAGGGCATCGTGCTCAACCACGTGGAATCGACGCAGGTGCCCGCCGCCGTGCGCGGCCGGGCAATGCTGTGCCAGCGCCTGGAGATGATGCCGGTCGAGTGCGTCGTGCGCGGCTACCTCGCCGGATCAGGGCTCACCGAATACAACGACACGCGGTCGATCTGCGGCAACGGCCTGCCGCCCGGCCTCGTCGACGGATCGAAGCTGCCAAAGGCGATCTTCACACCGGCGACCAAGGCGCCGATGGGCGAGCACGACGTCAACATCACCTACGACGAGACGATCGTGCTCGTGGGCCAAGAGGAGGCGCAGGATCTCAAGCGCCTGTCGCTCGACGTCTATCGCCGCGCATCCGCCATTGCCGAGGGGCGCGGACTGATCCTCGCCGACACGAAGTTCGAGTACGCCATCGCGACCGCCGGTCGCTACAAGGGCCGCATGGTGCTCGCCGACGAGGTGCTCACCCCCGACTCTTCGCGCTACTGGCCCGCCGACCAATGGTCGCCCGGTGGCCCCCAGCCGTCGTTCGACAAGCAGTTCGTGCGCGACTGGCTGACCTCGCCCGCCTCCGGCTGGGACCGGCACTCTGGCGAGCCGCCGCCTCCCCTGCCCGACGAGGTCGTGGAGAAGACGCGTGCCAAGTACGTCGAGGCCTATGAGCGCCTCACCGGTCGGGAGTTTGTGTGACCACGTGGCTGCTGACCGGGGGCGCCGGCTACATCGGTGCGCACGTCGCGCGGGAACTGCTGGCATCGGGTCGACAGGTCGTTGTGCTCGACGATCTCTCGGCCGGTCACCGCGAGCGCGTACCCGCCGACGCGACATTCATCGGGGTGTCCGTGCTCGATACGGCGGCCGTACGCGATGCGTTGACGAGGTACGACGTGACCGGAGTCATCCACCTGGCCGCGAAGAAGGCCGTCGGCGAATCAGTGGAGAAGCCGCTGCTCTACTACCGCGAGAATGTCGGCGGCATGGTCTCGCTGCTGCAGGCGATGGCGGATGCGGGCACGCGCTGCCTGGTCTACTCCTCGTCGGCGGCCGTCTATGGCGATCCGCCGTGGTCGCCCATCTCCGAGGACACCCCATGCGCACCACTGTCGCCCTATGGCCAGACGAAGCTGATCGGCGAGTGGATGGTGCGAGATGAGGCCGTGGCTCGGCCGCTGTCGTGGGTGTCGCTGCGCTACTTCAACGTGGCCGGCGCAGGCTCGCCAGACCTGGGTGACTCGAGCGCCAACAACCTCATTCCCCTGGTCTTCGCCGCCCTCGATCGGGGCGAGGCGCCGCGGGTCTTCGGCACCGACTATCCGACCGACGACGGCTCCTGCGTGCGCGACTACATCCACGTGAGCGACCTGTCGGAGGCTCATGTCGCGGCGGCTGCCCTGTGCGAGTCAGGTGAAGTGGCCACCGTCTTCAATGTCGGCACCGGTCGAGGCGCCTCGGTCTGGCAAGTCATGGCGACGGTGTCGGAGGTCGTGGGCCGAGACGTTGGTGCGGTAGCGGTTGAACGTCGTGTCGGCGACCCGCCCGAACTCGTGGCATCGGTCGACCGCATCGCCGGCGAGCTGGGCTGGAGTGCCAGCCGCGACCTGCGCGACATGATCGCTTCGGCGTACGCCGCCCATCGCTGACCTCTAGCAGGGCAGGACTTGCCGCGTGGATTGGTCCTATAGTGCAGCCGTGCGTCGCGCCCTGCTTACGCTCGTCATTGCCGCCGTCGCGGCCACAACGGTCGCGCTCGGCATCATGCCCGCTCACGCTGACGGTGTCGGACGCCCCCGTGGACTAACCGAAATCCGGCCCGCACCGGAGCCCATCCGATACACGATCATGGGCGACTCTCACGTCACCTTGATGTTCGAGGAGTTGTACCCGGGTGCGCACGCGAACGGCCATGAGGGGACTCTCCTCAATGACAAGTTCGAGATCTATGGCCTCAACGGCATCAGCCTTCATCAGGTCATGAATGGCAGAGGGATCGTCAAGGCAGGGGTGAGCTCTGTCGGGACGACGAACGTCGACATGTGGAGACAGGCCCTGCGCACCGGCCCGGACACCGTCGTGGTGAACCTTGGCACCAATGACGGAGGTCCCAAGGCCGCGGACATCGACAAGTTCATGCGCCTCGCCGGCAAGGACCGGCGTGTCTTTTGGATAGCGCCGTACTACACGAGTTGCCCAGCGTGCCTGGCGATACATATGTTCGAGCTCAAGGTGGCGGTAAAGCGCCACCCAAACCTTCGCCTGATCAAGGTGACGGACCTGCGGCTCGATGTCTCCTCCGACGGCCTTCATGCCTTTGGAAAGGCCAGCAGCCAACGGCTGTGGGATCGCATCAAGGAGACCATCTTGCCCGCCCGAGACGAGGTGCCGGCCAGCCCGCGTTGACAACGCGAAGGGTGCCGCTTAGGGGTCAGGAGGGGAAAGCGTCCTTCGCGATGCGCTCGCCGAGCACAATGCGGAAGACGGGGATGTAACGCCCGGCGTTCTCGGCGTACATCTCGTAGGACTTCCATATCCCGACGAGTTTGTCGTAGAGCGCATCGCGCTCGGCGCCCTCGACCTCGATGAATCGGCAGTGCCATGCGGCGTCATCGACCAGCACGTAGCCGTCGGCATGGGCCCGTACGTTGAAGACCCAGCCCGGCAGCTTGGCCTGGCCCGCGTTGGAGCCGGTGACGATCCAGTCGTCGCCGTCGCGCACCGAAAGCAGTGGGTTGGTGCGCCATTCGCCGGACTTGCGCCCGAGGGAGGTGATCCACACGATGACGCCGCCGCCGGGGAAGCGCCGCCATACTCGCCCTCTCGAGGCCTTGTGCACGACCCGGTGGAGCACGGTGGTCGAGCGCAGCATCGTGCCCCAGAAGACGTCATACGCCCGATTACCCACATGGTGGAGCGTACGCCGTGGCACCCTGGAGGCATGGTCGATGAGGTGGACCCCCAGATCAACCCACCCGACTCCGCCCCTGCCTCCCAGGTGTGGCCGTTGGGTGGTACCACCTGGGTGCTCACCGAGATCCGCGACGCGCAGGGCGCGCACGCCGTGCCCGGCGGCATCCGCTCGACATTCGAACTCGACGCCGATGAGGGCCATCTCTTCGTCGAGACCGGATGCAACCGCGGTCGTGCCAGCGTCACTCTCGATGCGTCGTCGCTGCAGATCGGGCCGATGGCCCTCACGCGCATGATGTGCCCCGACAGCGTGATGTGGGTTGAGCACTCTATCGTCGCGGTGCTGCAGGGCCAGGTCCCCTACCTCATCTACCGCGACATCCTCGCGGTCGGAGGGGCTGACAAGGCCCTCGTGTATCGCAGTGACCTCCCGCCTGCCGCGTAGATTCGATTTCCGTACCGCCCTCCCTGTCGCGTACCCTCGAAGGGCATCCCTGGGAGGACCTGTGAAGCTTGCCGTTGCCCTCGGCGCAGTCACCATCGCCGCCACCGCGCTCGTGGCACCGCCCGTCGCCGCAGCACCCGCTGCCCCTTCCGCCCCAACAGCTCTGGTCAAGAAGTCCTTCATGGTCTACTCGAAGTTCACCAGCCGTCAGGTGGTCGCCTACGGCGGCGCCGACAACGTTGGTGACCTGACCATCACCCGGGGAGTCGTCACCGACACCTCCGGCAAGAATGTCGGCACACTCACGGCCGTGATCCGGGTCGTTGCGCCGTCTTTCAAGAAGGATGCGGAGCTCCGTGACACGCAGTCGTCCATCACGCTCAAGGACGGCACCATCTTCGCCCAGGCGGTCAACGAGGATCCCAAAGGCAAGCCGCCGGTGGACCTCCACATCATGCCGGTCACCGGAGGCACCGGAGCCTACGCATCGGCGCGCGGCACCCTGCTCATGCGCAAGATCGGCGACAAGTACCTGCTGGCCTATGACTTCTTCGTCGAGAAGGACATGAAGAATTCAACCCTCAGCTTCGACACTGTGACGAGCAAGACCGTGACGGGCGACGGATCACAGGAAATCGGTGATGTGACGCTGGCGCGTGCCGTCGGGGGCGATGACTCCTACATCTCCATCGCCACTCGCGCCGGCACCGGAATCAACAGCATCGACCTGCAGGTCTTCACCGCCGATGGCTCGCTCTTCGCCCGCGCCCTGTCGCGCTCAAAGGGTGGTGCGACCAGGGCGCAGGCCTATGCCGTCCTCGGTGGTACCGGCACCTACTCCGGCTACCGTGGCGAGCTCACCCTCGACGCCAACGGCAAGTCGATGCGCCTGCGCTTGGCTAAGCCCGGTGGCAGCGCCAAGCCCATCGCGTGGTTCGAGGATGCTGGCAAGGGAGTGACCGAGCTTGCGGTCACCGGCGGCACCTTCCTCGGAGTCGAGGGTGAGATGTTCCAGAAGGCCGATCGCAAGAAGGAGGTCGGCGACTACTTCGCAACGCGGATCGCCTACGAGGAGATCGATGGCGTGACCCCGATCCTCACGATGCTGGAGCAGGACTTCAAGACCGGCACCATGATCGTCAGCGGGATCACGACGACCGCGGGCATCGACGGGGCAGCGGTGGCCCGGCCGATCATCGGCGGCACGGGGGACTACATCGGCGCGTCGGGCCAGGTCACATCGTCGGAGGAGTCGGCTGACCTGTGGCGTAAGACGGGCGAGATCTGGCGCTGACGCACGCCTCGTCCGTCGAGTGTGCGCAAACGTGCACGATTCCGGCCGCTTTAGCGCACGCAAGCGCACACTCGCGAGGTGGGTCCGTCGGGCCTGACGCGCCTTGACGCATAGACTGACGGCGTCACCCAGCCGGAGGAGTCCCATGGCCCGCGTCGTCGTCGACGTCATGCTCAAGCCGGAGATCCTCGACCCCCAGGGCCGCGCCGTCATGGGCGCTTTCACGCGCCTCGGCGTGGGCGGAGTCAGCGATATCCGTCAGGGCAAGCGCTTCGAGATCACCATCGACGGCGACCCAACCGACGCGCAGCTGGCTGACCTGCATCGCATGGCCGAGGAGCTCCTCAGCAACCCCGTCATCGAGACATACGAGCTGCGGGTCGAGCCGTGAAGATCGGCGTCGTCACCTTCCCGGGCTCGCTCGACGATCGTGACGCCGCGCGAGCCGTGCGCGTGGCCGGTGGTGAATCGGTCGCGCTGTGGCACGGCGATCCCGATCTACGCGGGGTGGATGCGGTCGTGCTCCCCGGTGGCTTCTCCTACGGCGACTACCTGCGCTGCGGTGCCATCGCCCGCTTCGCACCGGTAATGCGCACCATCGTCGAGCGAGCCCAGCAGGGTATGCCCGTGCTCGGCATCTGCAACGGCTTCCAGATCCTCTGCGAGGCGCATCTCCTGCCCGGCGCACTCACCCGCAACGACCACCTGCACTTCGTCTGCCGCGACCAGCGCCTGCGCATGGAGCGCACCGATACCACGTGGACCAACGCCTACGCCGAGGGCGAGGAGATCGTCATCCCGCTCAAGAACGGCGAGGGCGGATACGTCGCCGACGACGCGACGCTCGACCGCCTCGAGGGAGACGGACTCGTCGTGGCGCGCTACCTCGACGTCAATCCCAACGGCAGCCTGCGCGACATCGCGGGCATCTCCAATCCCTCCGGCACGATCGTCGGGCTCATGCCACATCCCGAGCACGCGGTCGAGTCACTCACCGGGCCGTCGACCGACGGCCTCGGCTTCTTCGTCTCCGCCGTACGCAGCTTTGCTGGAGCGAAAGCGTGAGCCTCGTAGGTCCCCGGTTGGGCAATCAGCGTGTGTAGGTGCGAGCTGCAGAGGTGAATCCGGAGAAAGTGCCGGACGGATTCGCGATGACCTCCACCGTCAGCGATCCGTCGGCATTGACCCGGACCGCCATGGTGCCCTGCTTCGATGGCCCTGGAACCGCCTGGTAGCCGACCGGAAAGGGTGAATTGGTTGTTGTGGGATCCATCTGGTAGGGGTCTCCATCGGCGGTAAGAGTTTCCATCGAGTGCAGCGGGTACACCACCGTGCCGTCCGCAACGGTCACCTCATCAGGAGTGGGAAGTCCCCCGGCGAGCGAAATGGCAAACTGACCGAGGCCTTGCACATCGGCGTCACCGGCTTCGTCGGCGAACCAGCCCATGGATGCAATCCAGGTCGACGGGGTGGTCCAGTGAGGAGCGAGGGCGAGGTGGCCGTACGCGTAGGTGTTCTTGCCGGGTATACCACCCAATTGCATCCACTCGTTGGGCTTGACGGATGCGATCGGGATGCCCGAGTAGCCCGCCGTGCCCGCCAGGAACCACGAGCCTGATGCTGCGCCCCGCACGTCGAAGTCCACCTTCCACCAGCGTGGAGCCTGCGTCCGCTGCATCACTTTCTCGTAGGCGGCGGCGAGTTCGCGCGTGAAGAACGGAGTGGGGTCGGCCGTGTAGGGCTTCCACGCCTCCCCATAGGCGTAGGACAGCGGGTTGGCGAAGCCCGTCAGCCAGGTGCCCCCGGAGAAGACGTTGAAGTCGAGCGGGTGATCGCGCTGCGAGCCGAACTGCTGCCCGGCGGCCAGCTTGGTCCCCCGCCGCACCCCGGCCTGAAGCCGGTCCAGGACCATGTAGACGGTGTAGACACCGCACCCATGGTTGATGACGACGCGATACACCGTGGTCGTGCCCTCCGCGCGCAGCGTGCTCACCTCGATCACGGTGCCGGCTGCCGGGGACGTCACCGGCACAAACGGGGCGTTCTGCCGCGCGGCATCCGTGAGCTCGAGGCTCTTCAGCCCCAGGTAGGCGTGATCAATCGGAGTGACGTGGCTGCCGATCATCGCGCCGTACGGGATGGATGAGGTAAGCGTGTCCAGGGGAATGATCGTGTGGGTGAGTTTCACCGTCGACGCAGAGCAGGTCGTCTCGGGCTGACCGAAGACCGCGTCCACTGTCGGGTACCAACTTGGACGCGACGTGTAACCCGTCGTTGGCGGCAGGTCCGGGGTGAATGCCTACGCCCACCGACCTGACTTGCAGATGGCGATGCCCATGCCGCGCATGGGCGCGAGTTGTCCCGAAGTAGCACAGGTGGCGCCCGGGCCGTCTGCGGGTGTGGGAGTCGGCGGTGGTGTGGATGCGAGCTTCCATCGCAACTTGCCCTTGACCTTCGCGCACACCAGATTGCGACCTTGGGCATCGACCGTCGTCATTCCGGCCCGTGCGCAGGGCTTGCCGACGGAGGCGGCAGCTTGGGCCGCAGGAGCTCCGAGGGCCAAAACGAGTCCGATGGACCCAAGAACGGCAGCCGAACTACGGGCAAGTGTCCTCATCTCTTCTCCCAACCCCGAGTGCTGCCTCGGTGCACAGTATGGACGCCCGATTGCCGCTGTGTCCTCCTTGAGGCCCACCTTCCTTGGGGGGATTGGCCCCGGCGCCTCTTCGGGCTCCTTCGTCCGGACTCGGTTGGCCCCCAACGCCGGTCGCCGCGGCGGTCGCTTGGGGCCGGCGTGGCAGGATCGGCACGTGACACTCGACACGGTAGGTCGTGCCAGCAGCAGCCCCGACGTCGATCAGCCCTACGCCGACCTCGGCCTCAAGCCCGACGAATACGCGCGTATCCGCGAGATCCTCGGCCGTCGCCCGACCTCGAGTGAACTGGCGATGTACTCCGTTATGTGGAGCGAGCACTGCTCCTACAAGTCGTCCAAGGTGCACCTGCGCCAGTTCGGCGACAAGCAGCCCGAAGGCGGCTGGCCCCAACTGATGGTCGGCATCGGCGAGAACGCCGGAGTCGTCGACGTCGGTGATGGCTGGGCTGTGACCTTCAAGGTCGAGTCACACAATCATCCGTCCTATGTCGAGCCCTATCAGGGCGCGGCCACCGGCATCGGCGGCATCGTGCGCGACATCCTCTCCATGGGTGCGCGCCCACTGGCGGTTATGGACCCGCTGCGCTTTGGCCCCGCGGACGCCCCTGACACCAGGCGCGTACTCCCCGGAGTCATCGCCGGCATCGGCGGCTACGGCAACTGCCTGGGCCTGCCCACGATCGGTGGCGAGGTCGTCTTCGACCCGACGTACGCCGGCAATCCGCTCGTCAACGCGCTGTGCATCGGCGCGATGAAGCACGAGGACATCCATCTGGCATCCGCCAAGGGCGTCGGCAACCTTGTCATCCTCTACGGCGCGCGCACCGGCGGCGACGGTATCGGCGGCGTCTCGGTGCTGGCCAGCGAGACCTTCGATGCCGATGGCCCCGCCAAGCGACCGAGCGTGCAGGTGGGCGATCCCTTCATGGAGAAGCTGCTCATCGAGTGCACGCTCGAGGTGCTGCACGCGGGGCTGGTCGAGGGCATCCAGGATCTTGGTGGTGCGGGCATCTCCTGCGCGACCAGCGAGCTCGCGTCCAATGGCGAGGGCGGCATGCACGTGCACCTCGACCGAGTGATCCTGCGCGACCCCACGCTCTCGCCCGAGGAGATCCTCATGAGCGAGTCGCAGGAGCGCATGTGCGCGATCGTCACGCCGGCCAACGTCGAGGCGTTCATGGAGATCTGCCGCAAGTGGGAGGTCGAGGCCGTCGTGATCGGTGAGGTCACCGACAGCGGCCGCCTCACCATCGACTGGCACGGCGAGCGCATCGTCGACGTGCCACCGCGCACCGTCGCGCACGAGGGCCCGGTCTATGAGCGCCCGATGCAGCGACCGGCAGAGCTCGACACCCTCAAGGCCGACGACGCCAACGCCCTGCCTCGCCCGACATCGGCAGAGGACCTTCGCGCGACCTTCGTGCGCATGGCCGGGACACCCAATCTGGCGTCGAAGAAGTGGGTGACCAGCCAGTACGACCGCTATGTGCTCGGAAACACGGTGCTGGCGCAGCCCGAGGACGCCGGCATGATCCGGATTGACGAGGAGTCCGGTCTCGGTGTCGCCGCTTCGACCGACTGCAATGGCCGATTCGTGCGACTCGATCCCTACAACGGCGCGCAACTCGCGCTTGCCGAGGCGTATCGCAATGTCGCAGCCACGGGCGCGCGGCCGCTGGCCGTGACCAACTGCCTCAACTTCGGCTCCCCCGAGGATCCGGGAGTCATGTGGACGTTCGCCGAGGCGGTGCGCGGTCTGGCCGACGGCTGTCTCGAGCTCGGCATCCCCGTCACCGGAGGCAACGTCAGCTTCTACAACTCCACGGCCGACACCGCGATCCTGCCGACTCCTGTCGTCGGCGTCCTCGGCGTAATCGACGATGTCGAACGCCGCACTCCGATGGCGTGGGCTACCGATGGTGAGGTCATCTACCTGCTGGGCGACACCGACGAGGACTTCGCCGGCAGTGAGTGGGCGCACGCCGAGCACGGCCATCTCGGCGGCACGCCGCCCCGCGCCGATCTGGCCCGCGAAAAGCTGCTCGCCGACGTCCTCATTGCCGGGTCCCGCGACGGCATGCTGACCGCGGCTCACGACGTGGCCGATGGCGGAGTCGCGCAGGCACTCACGGAGATGGCCCTGCGCTCGGGCGTGGGCGCACGCTTGTGGGCGCCAGAAACGACCGCGCCCTTCGTCTTCCTTTGGTCTGAGTCGCCCGGGCGTGCGGTCGTCGTCGTGCCACGGTCGGAGGAGATGCGCTTCACCGCCATGTGCGCGGCGCGCGGCCTGCCTGCTCATCGCATTGGCGCGGTCGACTCAGGGCTCGGTGCCGATGCCGGCTATCCGGGCGAGCAGGCGCTGGAGTTCACCGACGTGTTCTCGATCCCCCTGGCGGAGTTGCGCGAGTCGCACGAATCGACGTTTCCGCGTTACTTCGGAGCTGCGCTGACCGCCTAGGGCACGATGGGGTCGATGGGCACCGTAATGCCCGACTCGTCGAGCAGGGCGTAGACCTCGGAGGCGCGATAACGCCGGTGGCCGCCGAGCGTGCGCACCGCGGAGAGCTTGCCGCTAGAGACCCAGCGCGACACGGTCTTGGGATGCACGCGGAATAGGTTGGCCACCTCGGCCGGTGTGAGCAGCCGCTCGGTGTCTCTCGGAACGCTCATCCGATCCCCCGATCATTGATTCCTTGGCCGGACGCTACTCCCTACCGCCCGATTTGTCCTTAAACACAGAAACTGGACCCCGTTTGCGCGCGCCGCCGACCCCCAGGATGCTTTGCCCATGGAAGATCGCGGTGCCGCCTGGGCCGTCGTGGGGGCCGGCCCCCATGGCCTGTCGGCCCTGAAGAACCTCCTTCAGCTCGGCCTCGACGCCGATGGATTCGAGCGCGACACCGACCTGGGCGGCAACTGGAACTTCCATGCCGAGAACTCCCGCGTCTACGAGTCGACGCACCTCATCTCCACCAAGCCCTTCACCCAGTTCCCCGACTTCCCGATGCCCGACTCCTACCCCGACTACCCCTCGCACTGGCAGGTGCACCGCTACTTCCGCGCGTACGCCGAGCACTTCGGCCTGTTCGACCACCTGCACTTCAACAGCGAGGTCGTCGGCATCACCACCGCGGATGGCGACCGCTGGAACGTCACCGTGTGCAACCACGAGTCGGGTGAGGAGATCACGCGCCAGTACGCTGGCGTCGTCATCGCTAACGGCCACAACTGGTGGCCGAAGATCCCGCAGTATCCGGGCCAGGACACCTTCACCGGGGAGATTCGCCACTCCGCGCACTACAAGAGCGCCGACGTCGTGCGGGGCAAGCGCGTGCTCGTCGTGGGCGCGGGCAACACCGGATGCGATGTCGCGGTCGAGAGTGCGCAGAACGCGAAGGAGACCTACCACTCCACCCGTCGCGGCTACTACTACAACCCCAAGTACGCCTTCGGCCGCCCATCCGACCAGACGGCCGACCTCCTGCTCGCCCTCCGGCTGCCGCTGGGGCTGCGCCGCGTGATGTTCAAGACGGTGCTGCGCCTAACCGTCGGCGACTTCGAGAAGTTCGGCCTGCGCAAGCCCGATCACGAGTTCTTCGAGACCCACCCGATCGTCAATCAGCAGCTTGTCTATTACGTCAGCCACGGCGACATCCAGCCCAAGCCCGACATCGAGCGTTTCGATGGATCGATGGTGCACTTCGCAGACGGCACCAGTGTCGATATCGACCTTGTTGTCTTCTGCACCGGCTACCTCGCGCACTTCCCCTTCCTCGATGACTCGTTCCTCAACCTCGAGGGAGATCACCCGGTGCTTGCTCGGCAGATCTTCACGCCCACCACGCCGACACTCGTTGTGTCGGGGCTTATCCAGCCCGACAGCGGTCAGTGGACGATCGCGCACTGGCAGGCGATGCTCATCGCGACCTACGCTGCAGTGCGTGCTCAGGACTCGGCCACCGCTCAGCGCTTCTACGACGCGATGGTCGCCGAGACGGGAGTCCGCTTCACCGGGGGCACCGACTACAAGGACTCAACCCGTCACTACTACGAGATCGCCCACCAGGAGTACCTCCGCGCCGTCGAGGATGACCTGCAGAGGCTCGAGTCGATGGCCCCGGCCCTGGCCCGATGAGCAAGCGGCGTCGGGCGTCGAAGGTGATGCGCCTGTGGGACTGGTCGGTCCCGCCCACCGGTGCGCACCGCGAGGTTCTGTCGATCGTGCCGGAGGGCTGGCACGACCAACCGCGTGCCACGCGCAAGCCTCCGCTGCTCTTCGTGCACGGCATCGCCCACGGCGCGTGGTGCTGGCGCGAGCACTGGATGCCCGCGGCCGCCGAGCGCGACTACCCCGTCTTCGCGCTCTCCCTGCGCGGACACGGCGACTCCGGCGGGCGCAAGCGCCTGGGCCGCACCCTGCTGCGCCACTACGTGCACGACGTGATGCAGACGATTGCCGAACTTCCGCAGCCGCCGGTGATCGTCGGGCACTCAATGGGAGCGCTCATCTCGCAGCTCGTCGCCGATCGCTACCAGCCGCGCGGCCTCGCGCTCCTCACGCCCGCTCCTATCCAGGGCGCGGCCTACATGCTCCCGACGATTCTGCGCCGCCGCCCCCTTGACGCCGCCAAGGTCGTCGCCGGCGGCACGCTGCCGCTGCGTGCCGAGCAGCTCTTCGTCGGCCTCGACCAGACCACCGCCGCACGCTACGTCGATCGTCTCGGACGTGAGTCGCCGTGGGCGCAGTACGAACTCTTCGTGCCCCACCGCATTGGCCCCGTGCGCGCGCCGGTGCTCGTCGTCGGCACTCCTGACGATCGCGTCGTCGACGTACGCGCTGTCGAGGAGACGGCCCGCGCGTACGACGTCGAGCCCGTGTGGCTTCCCGGCATCGGTCACGACCTCATGCTCGATGCCGGCTGGGAGAAGGCCCTCGGCGTCCTGCTGGACTGGGTCGATGAGCGCTGCTGACCCCCAGGTCGCGCAGCAGCTCGAGGCGTGCCTGGTCGCCTACGACATGGACCGCAACCCGGATCCGCCCGTCGAGCGGGCCGCCGTGAAGGCCACCCTCGACCTGCTGACGCAGAAGGCCCCGGGTCGCAGCGTGGAGGTGCGCATTCCGCCCTACGCCGCCGTCCAGGTGGTCGAAGGCGTCAAACACCGCCGAGGAACGCCCGCCGCTGTGGTGGAGTCGGACGCCGCGACCTGGCTGCGGTTGGCCGCCGGCCAGCTCGCGTGGGTCGACGCCGTAAGCACCGGCAAACTCACCGCGAGCGGCGAGCGTAGCGACCTCTCCGCCTACCTGCCGCTCGTCTGAGCGAGCGTCTTACCGGGCAAAGGGCAACGCAGCACCAGCGGAATGCTCGGTGTCACGTGCGCGGCTGGCAGCACCGAAAACGCCAGGTGCACGCCGAGGATCATCCGCTCGCTGCTGCCCGGTGCCGAAGCCGGCCGTGCCGAAGCCGGCCGGCTGACACCGGGCTCGTGGTCGTGGGCTTCTTCTCGCGGCGCTTCCGCTCCTCGATGACAGATTGGGCGGAGATGCGGAGGGGGCTCTCCTGTACGGCCTGTAGGTGCCCGTCGTCGACGAGCTGGCGCACCCGGCGCTCACTTACGCGGAGCACGCGGGCGGCTTCTGCAGCGCTGTAGGTGTCCCCTGCCATGCCCCGATCCTGCCCGGAGGACTCCGCGAAACTCCGCATCCGGCGCTGCTTTTCGGAGGTGGGCGCGTCTGGGGACTGGGCGGGTAGAGCGGTCGGCTAGGGCTCTGAAATTCCTACCCAGTCCCCGGAGATGCCGGGGCGGGGCTCGGACGCGGTGACGTGCGCTCAGTCGACGAAGCGGAACTTCTGCCGATACGTGCCGTCGGACTTCAAGATCGACACGAGTTCGCCGCGCACCCCGACGTATGCGCCGGTGCCGCCGGTGATAGCGATCGTGAATGCCTTACCGGGCCGGAACTTGCCGCTCTTGCTGGGGTAGTTGGAGACGCCCTCGGCGATGATCTGGCCGCCCTTGAGGTCAAAGATGATGGTGCGCAGCCGCGTCTCGATGTCGTCGCCCTCGACCTTCACGTCGAAGAGCTCCTGCTGCCCGACGAGCCGGCCGACCTTCTTGCCGGACGAGTCGCGCACGACCGCCTTAAACACGCGCGTGAGCACGACGCCGTCCACGATGTGCTGGTCGACGATGACGGGCACGTCGTTCTTGAGGATGAGATCCCAGTCGCCGCTGGCGCTGGCGGGCTGGGCGGCGACCACCATCGACGCGGCGAGGGCGGCGGAGATGGCGAGAGCGGCGATTCGACGCATGGGATTTCCTTCGTGAGGGCCGATGGGGTTGAAGGCGCCATACTAGGCGCTCAGGGCCCTGGTCAGGCGGTGCCCCCGGGCCGCAGCCGATGCAGCGGCCCTTCCCCAGGCGGTAGTCGGACACCCCCCTAGTCGAGGGGAGCAAGGCCCCTGCGATTTGACTTCCGCGTCCTCGGACTATAACTTAGGTAAGCCTTACTTAGGCTTACCTAAGTCATTGGAGATCGCGTGAAGCACCGTACGGCGGCCCTGGCTGCCCTCGCCCTGGCCCTGCCCCTGCTCGCCGCGTGCGGGGGCAGCGGCTCGGATTCGGCCGACGGCCCGCTGGTGGTGTACTCCGGCCGCTCCGAGGAGCTCGTCGGGCCTCTCTTCGCGCAGTTCACCACCGAGACCGGCATCCCCCTGGAGGTCCGCTACGGCGACTCCGCCGAGCTCGCGGCGCAGTTGGTCGAGGAGGGCGACCGTACGCCGGCCCAGGTCTTCTTCGCGCAGGACGCCGGCGCCCTCGGCGCCGTTGCCGCGGAAGGGCTCTTCGCGCAACTGCCCGCTGCCGCCGCGACCGTCGTACCCGCGAATTACCGCTCGCCGGAAGGCACCTGGACCGGCGTGACGGGCCGCGCGCGCGTCATCGCCTACGACCCTCGCCAGGTGTCGGAGGCGGAGGTGCCCGACTCGGTCTTCGACCTGACCGATCCGAAGTGGAAGGGCAAGGTCGGCATGGCCCCGACCAACGCCTCCTTCCAGGCCTTCGTCACCGCCATGCGGGTCGCTCAGGGCGACGACGTGACCCAAAAGTGGCTCGAGGGCCTGGTCGCCAACGACGCGCAGACCTACGAGAAGAACGGCCTGATCATGGACGCGGTCAACTCCGGCCAGATCACCCTCGGCCTGGTCAACCACTACTACCTCTCCGAGATGGGCGCCGAGATCGGGCCCGAAAACGTCATCGCCAAGATCAAGTTCAGCGCCCCGGGTGATCCCGGCGCCCTCGTCAACGTCGCCGGCGTCGGCGTCATGCAGGGAGCCAGCGACAACGCCAACGCCGCGACCCTCGTCGAGTGGCTGCTGTCCACGCCGACGCAGGAGTGGTTCGTCGCCAACACGGGCGAATACTCGCTCGTGCCGGGCATCGCCGCACGCGAGGGGCTACCGCCACTGGACTCGCTGCGCGGGCCCGACGTGCCTCTCGCCGAAGTCGCCGACCTGCCCGGCACTCTGGCGATGCTGGAGGACGTCGGTCTGCTGTGACGACGCCGACCCTCACCCGCTCGCGCGCGAAGAGGTTCCTGGGTCGACCCCCGGGTGCCCTGCTGCTCGCCGGTGCCGTGACCGCGGTCGTCTCCCTCATCCCGCTCGCCTATCTCATCATCCGCGTCGCCGAGGCAGGCCTCTCGCGCGTCATCGACGTCCTCCTGCGCGCGCGCACCCTCGAAACGGTCGCCACGAGCATCTCGCTCGTCATCGTCGTGGTCGTCGCGTGCCTTGCCATCGGCATCCCCACCGCCTGGCTCGTCGCGCGCAGCGACATCCCACTGCGACGCATGTGGCTCGTGCTCGTCGCGCTTCCGCTCGCGATCCCGTCCTATGTCGCCGCCTACGCGTGGATCTCGCAGTTCCCCGCGATGAGTGGCTTCTGGGCGGCCGCCCTGCTGCTCACGCTGGTCTCCACGCCCTACGTCGTGCTGCCGGTCACCGCCACCTTCCGCTCAGCGGATCCAGCTCTGGAGGAGGTGGCCCGCTCGCTGGGTCGCGGGCCCGTGCGTGCCTTCGCGACGACGACGCTGCCGCAGGCCTGGCCCGCCGCCGCCGGTGGCGCTTTGCTCGTCGCGCTTTACGTGCTGTCGGACTTCGGTGCAGTGGCGCTGCTTCGCGTCGATGCCTTCACGCGCGTCATCTACGCCTCCTATCGCGCGAGTTTCGATCGTGTGAGCGCCGCAGTGCTCGCCCTCGTGCTCGTGGCGCTTGCCGCACTGCTCGTCATGGCCGAGCGCCGGGTCCGCGGCCGTACCCGCCGCTGGCGCGTGTCGACCGGCACCCAGCGCACGCCGGCGCCGGTGCCCTTGCGTGGCCTCGCCCGCGTCGGCGCCCTCGCCTGGCTCGCTGTGCTCACTGCCCTCGCCCTCGGCGTGCCACTCGTGTCGCTGATCGTGCGCATGCTGGAGGGCAGTCGCAGGCCGCTCGTGCCCGGCGAACTCCTCGCGGCAGCGCTCACCTCGGCCGGAGTTGCCCTCGCGGGTGCGGTCCTGGCGGTGCTGCTCGCCCTGCCCGTCGGCGTCCTCGCCGCGCGCTACCGCACGCGATCGGTGCGCACCATCGAGACGGCGTCGTACTCCGGCCACGCACTGCCCGCCGTTGTCGTGGGCCTATCGCTGGTCTTCCTTACCCTCGCCGTGCTGCCGGGGATCTACCAGACCGTCTTCGCGTTGGCCTTCGCCTACGCGGTGCTCTTCCTGCCCAAGGCCATCGGGGCCACGCGCAGTGCGACAGCCGCCGTGCCACCGGTGCTCGAGCAGACCGCGCGCACGCTCGGCCGCGGCCCGCTGCGTGCGTGGAGCGAGACGACGCTGCGCCTCACCCTGCCCGGGATCGCCGCGGGCGGGCTGCTTGTGCTGCTGACCGCGATGAAGGAACTCCCCGCGACGCTCATGCTGCGCCCCACCGGCCTCGACACCCTCGCGACGGAGCTGTGGAGTCGCACCGAGGTCGCGGCCTACGGCTCCGGCGCTCCCTATGCGATCGCTCTCGTTGTCATCGCGGCCATCCCCGCATGGCTGCTCAGCCGCACGATGACGCGCGTAGACGCGGATACGGTGGAGCCATGACGTCGGTCGAGGTGCGCCATCTCAGTGCCGGCTACGGCCCGGTGCGCGTGCTGGAGGGGCTCGATCTCACGGTGCCATCCGGCGAACTCCTCGCGGTGCTCGGCGTCAGCGGCGCCGGTAAGACGACGCTGCTGCGCGTGCTCGCCGGATTCCTCAGGCCCACGGCGGGTCAGGTGCGCTTCGGCGACCGCGTCGTGGCCGGGCCGGGCGTCTTCGTGCCCCCCGAGCGGCGACGCGTCGGCATCGTGCCGCAGGAGGGGGCGCTCTTCCCCCACCTCGACGTGAGCGGCAATGTCGCATTCGGGCTGCCGCGGGGGAGCCAGGCGCGTGTCGACGAGGTGCTCGACATGGTCGGCATGCGCGATTTCGCTCACGCCCGCCCGCACGACCTCTCCGGTGGCCAGCAGCAGCGCGTCGCCCTCGCCCGTGCGCTTGCACCCGAGCCCGAGGTGGTGCTTCTCGACGAGCCCTTCACCGCCCTCGACGCCACGATGCGCGTGCGACTGCGCGCCGAGGTGCGCGACCTGCTGCGCGATCTCGGCACCACGGCCGTGCTGGTGACGCACGATCAGGAGGAGGCGTTGTCGACCGCCGACCTCGTCGCCATCATGCGCGATGGGGTGCTCGTGCAGGTCGGCACGCCGGAGCAGGTCTACGACGCCCCCGCCGACCTCGGCGTCGCACGCTTCGTCGGCGATGCGGTCATCCTGGCCGCCACCCCCACCGATGCGGGACGCGCTCGCTGCGTGCTCGGCGAATTTCCCGTGCGCGGGGAACTCACCGAGTCGGGCACTGTCATTCTTCGGCCCGAGCAACTCGTGCTGTCGTGCCCGGTCGATCCCGCCGCTCCCGCGCAGGGCGTGGTGCGGGAGACGTCGTACCGCGGCCATGACGCCCTGCTCCAGGTGGAGCTCGACGACGGCACCCGAGTGCCGGTGCGGGTGGCCGGTGGCAGCCCCCCGCCCCGCCCCGGCGAGCGGGTGTCCGTGGGAGTCACCGGGCAGGCCCGGGCATTGCCCGGTAACGATTCGAATCACCCCGCCTGAGTCGCCCAGCAGGCAGGTCTTGCGGCCCTAGGGTATCTACCAAAACCTCTTCCGCCCCAACCAGGCGCCGATCGTCAATGTCGTCGCCGCGTTCCTCGTCATCGTGTCGATCCTGCCGATCTACATCGTGCAGCGATTCTCCAGCGCTGACGAGCGCGGCGGCGGGCTTATGTAGCGGCCCCCCAGCGCACCGAGTCGCCCTCGACGACGGGCCGGTAGGCACCCGCCGGCAGAGCGGCCAGGGGCTGCAGGATCAGCCGCTCGACAGTGCGCAGCACCTCGCGTGCGCCGTACTCCCTGCTGAAGCCGACGCGCTCGATCACGGCGTACAGCTCCGGCGTCGCCTCGATCGCGTAGCCGCGCGATCCCAGGAGCTCGAGCGCGGCGTCTGCGCGCATGCGAGCAATGGATGCGGCAGCCGCGGGAGTGAGGGGCGAGAAGACGAGGATCTCGTCGATGCGGTTGAGGAGCTCGGGGCGCATCGTGCGCCGGAGCACCTCGCGCACCGCCGAGATGTCGGCGACGGCCGACGTGGGGTTATCGACGAAGCCCACCGAGCCGGTGGAACTGAAGACCTCGGCGCCGAGGTTGGTGGTCATGACGATCACAACCTCGCGGAAGTCCGCGGTGGCCCCACGCATGTCGGTGAGGCGACCGGCGTCGAAGACCTGGAGGAACGTGTTCCACACCTGCGGGTCGGCCTTCTCGATCTCATCGAGCAGGAGCACGCAGCGCGGGTTCTGGCGTATGCGCGTGGTGAGCCATCCCTCGGGATTGTCATGGCCGACGTAGCCGGGCGGCGAGCCGACCAGGTTGGCGGTGGTGTGCTCGCTATGCAGTTCGCTCATGTCAATGCGCACCAGCGCGTCGCGGGATCCGAAGAGGCCCTCCGCCATGGCGATCGCCAGCGCCGTCTTGCCGACACCGGTGGGTCCCGCGAAGAGGAAGACGCCGTCGGGGCGGTGGGGATTGAGATCGAGTTGGGCGACCGTGATGGCCAGTCGCGCCGACACGGCCTGCACGGCCGCTTCCTGGCCGATGATCTGCTCATTCAGCGCCGCCGCCAAGGCGACGGGGTCGACACGCCGCTCGACCGGCTTGCGCAGCGGCAGGTCGCCGATCGACACGGCTGCCGGCGCGGACGCCTCCACCTCTCGGCTCCGGCGCGCAGAGCGTGTCGCCGCGATGTCGAGTCGACGCAGGGCAAGGGCGGGATGCGCGCCCACCTCGCCATCCTGCGCCGGCGCGAGGGCTGCGTCGATGACCTCGGGCGGGATGACCACGCGGTGGTAGTCGGCGATGCCCGCGCTCTGCTGGGCGACAACCTCGCGCAGGGTGGTCGCATCCAGTGCGGGGAGCTGAACGAGGGCAAACTCCTCGACGAGTTCGCGGTCGGTGCCCTGCAACCTGGCGAGATAAGGGGTGGCGATCACGGCGACGAGCCACAGGGCTCCGCCTTCCATCGCCGGCCGCAGTGCCGCCAGGTAGGGACCGTTGACTCCCGAGGGATAGCCCAGGCCGAGTGGGATCTCGATGTCGTCGATGAACAGGACCGATGTGTCGGAGGCCAGCCGCAGCATCTCGGTGAGCGCAGCGAGCTGCTTGTCGGATGCGGCTGCGGCGTTGTCGATGCGGACGACCGACATGCCGCGCTTCTCGAGCCATGCGGCGAGTGCGCCAGCCATCACCGTCCGGCCCGCTCCCTCGTCGCCGACAAGCAGGACCGGCACGGGCTCCTTGCGCTCGAGTGCGTCGAGCATCTGGTCGAGCACGTCGGCGCGACCGAGCACGTCGGTGCGTGGCGTCACCGCGGCAGCCCATTGGGCATGAGCGTCGGGTATGGCCATGGATGGCGTGAAGTCGCCGGGCACGTCGGGTAGCTCCACAGGCGCATTCGCTCGCACGGCATCGGCGATCGCCGACGCGGCAACGGCCAGGTCGCCGGCCTTCAGGACCGGCGCCAGGGCGCTGGCCGGCATGTCCATCGTGGGGGTGTCATAGGTCACCGGCAGCAGCGACAGCGTGCGCTCGGCTTCGGCGAGTACGTCGGTCCAGGAGGCGACGGCATCGGCGTGCCGGGCAGCGAAGACGATGGCCAGGTGGGCTGGTACCACGATGCGGTGCCCGCGCTTCTTGGCCTCTGCCGTGGCGTCGTCGAGCAGCAGCGACTCGTCAGCCACTACGAGTCCTCGTAGCGGGTCCCACCGAACTGCTGGGTGAACTCCTCGTCGAGGGCATTGGCGGTGTCGACCACTGCGAACGTGCGGATGCGCAGTTCCTCTGGATCGATGTATTCGGCGATCAGCGTGTCGGTGAAGTAGACGTAGGTTTGGCCCTTGTATTCGGAGTCGTCGGCATAGGGATTCATCGCCAGGTGGCCGAAGTACCACTTGTCGGCATTGCGTGCCAGGTGCTCCAGCAGCTCCGGGGTGATGGGCGCGTAGAAGGCGATGGGCGCGGTGAGCGTGACGTAGACGAGCTTCTTCTCTGGTATGGGGAAGAACTCGAGGAAGACCCGCGTCGATCCGCGGTCGATGGTCAGACGCCCCCGCTGGTCGAGACCGATCTCGGTCTCGCGCAGGAGCAGCGTCTGGACCTTCTGCCGGGCGGCGTCGACCGCCGCCTCGGCATCCCAATCGGCTTGCTCGTCCGTCATGCGGCGGACTCTACTGAGCGCGCACCCCCGTGGGGTCGCCAACGCCTTCAAGACAGAACCCGAAGTGCCGGACGCTGCCTCCCGCCGCGACCGTGCCGCCCCAGGGGGGAGCCACGACGTTGACGAGCCGGCCGGTCACCACGACGGTGCCGCTCCACGACTCGCGAATGCGGGTGCCCGTGGCCAGTGAGAACGACGCCGACCACGTGCTCACGGCCTTGGTCGTCGGATTGGTCACGACCAGCGTGTAGCACGCCCCGGCCTGCCAGCGACTGTCGACCACAAGGCTGGCGGTCAAGCCGGCCGACGGCTGAGTCGGTGTCGGAGTCGGCGTTGGCGTGGGTGTCGGTGTGGGCGTCGTAGTCGTGGCGTTGCGCGTGGCGCAGTAGCCGAAGCTCGTGGGGCTGCCCGCCTTCACCATGTGGTTCCACGCGGCACCGCGGACGCTGATCGTGCCGTCGGGCTGCGTCGCCTGAACGCCGTTCCACATCGATGTCGGCATGATCCCTTTGGGCAGGTCGACCTGCCAGTGGATCTCGGTCGTGGAGGACGTCGCGACCGCCACGTCGGCGCAGTAGCCAGCGCCCCAGTCACTCGACGTCACGAAGACGGCCTTGATGCCCTCGGTCATGCCGGGCATCGTCGGTGTCGGCGTCGGCGTGGGTGTCGGCGTCGGCGTCGGCGTGGGTGTCGGCCCCGCCACGTAGGAGATCGGCTTGCGGGCGATGAGATCCGACAGCAGT
>Ga0194133_10001475_pt1 | contig 40479 bp, 40 predicted proteins | sample TA2KigOf40mmetaG_FD_155448 | JGI IMG/M metagenome (GOLD analysis project Ga0194133, IMG submission 155448) | Freshwater microbial communities from Lake Tanganyika, Tanzania - TA2015055 Kigoma Offshore 40m | ecosystem: Environmental > Aquatic > Freshwater > Lake | place: Tanzania: Lake...
AGTCTCTTGCCTCTGTTGTCGAAGCGACCCCCCGGTGCACGGCGAAAGCCGATGCGCCGGGGGGTTGTCCTTTTGGGGGGTGTGGGTTGTGGGTTGTGGGTTGGGGGTAAGAAGAGGGGGGTATCTCCGACAGGTACCGGCCAGACTCTTCACCGGAGGATTTCACGACCTTGCTGCTTCTTCCCGCAGACCTCGACCTTCATCTCCAGCCTCAAGCCGCCGTCACGGCTCCTTACCAGATTGCCCAGATTGTCCGCTCCGGTGGCGGTGCTCCGGCTGCTGGTTCAGACGTGGCACCGGCCCAGGGACTCGGCACGTCAATCGTCCCGCCCGTTCTGGCTGGTGGCCCCTTGGCGCGGGCCCACAACATCGGCTTCCAATACTCGAACATCGCCGGGTCCGGGCTGACCTACCGCAACTGGGCGAATCCTTCGCTGGGCTTTGCCGTGTCGGCCTTTCCGCAGCAGGAGACGGTTGGCGGCGTCACGAATGGAATCTTCAACTATGGCGGCCAAGTCATGCTGCCTTTCTACAATAGCGGTACGACCCGGCTCTATGGTGCGTTGTCGGCGGGTGTTGGCGAGTTACCCGAGTCGCGGGATACGAACCTGGCACCGGGCGTAGGCGCGGACTATGCCCTCGGTGACCAGTTCATCCTGAATGCGGGCGTCGGCCTTTCGGTCTTTAACAGTGTCCGAAAGGATGGCAATACGTCCCTCAATCGGTCTGGTCAGGTCTTCGGCTATACGCTGGGCGGTCAGTTCTGCTTCTGAGCAGCCGCTGCAGCCCGCATGCATTGACCTGCTCCCCCTAAACCGTCCCACTTGAAATCAGGATTTCCCGGGCAGAAGCCCAGAAGGAGATTCCGATGATAGCCAGCAGGTTCAGCGAGGAGCAGATCATCAAGGCCATCAAGGAGGCCGAGGTGGGCCGCAAGGTCCCGGACATCTGCCGCGACCTCGGCGTGTCCGAGGCAACCTTTTACACCTGGCGCTAGAGGTACGGCGGGATGGACGTCACTCAGGCCGGCCGGCTCAAGCAGCTCGAGGACGAGAACCGGCGCCTGAAATCTCTCGTCGCCGACCTGACGCTCGACAACCACGCCCTCAAGACCGTGCTCTTAAAAAACTGGTAGGGCCCGCGGTCCGGCGCCGGGTGGTGGACTTCCTGCAGGAATCCCTCCACCTGAGCCAGCGCCGGGCCTGCGGGCTTGTCGGACTCAGGACCGCAACCTACCGCTATCGCTCAAGGCGACCATCTCTGGAGGACGTCCGGGAACGCCTGCGGCACCACGCTGCCGCAAGACCGCGCTTCGGGTACAGGCGGCTGGGCGTCCTGCTCGACAGGGAAGGCCACCGGATGAACCACAAGAAGCTCTACCGCCTCTACAAACTCGAGCATCTCGCCGTTCGCCGCCGCAAACGCAAGAAGCGCGTCGCCGAGCCAAGGGTCACAAGACCACCCGCAAGTCGCCCCAATGCCCGCTGGTCCATGGACTTCACCGCCGACGCCCTCGCCTGCGGTAGGGCCTTCCGCACCCTCAACATCGTCGATGACTTCACCCACGAATGCCTCGCCCTCGAGGTCGATGTCTCCCTGCCCGGCGCAAGAGTCGTGCGCGTCCGCGAACGCCTCGTCGAGCTACACGGCAAACCCGAGGTCATCGTCGTCGACAACAGCCCCGAGTTCGCCGACAGAGTCCTCGACGCCTGGGCCTACGAGCAGGGCGTCACCCTTGCCTTCATTCGCCCCGGCAAGCCCGTTGAGAACGCCTTCGTGGAAAGCTTCAACGGCAGGTTCCACGACGAGTGCCTGAACATGCACCACTTCCGCTCCGTCCGGCATGCCAGAAACCTCATCGAGGCTTGGCGCCAGGACGACAACGAACAACGCCCCCACAGCTCCCTCGGCAACCTCACGCCCGAGGAGTTTGCAACCCGCCACCAACACGTGGCATAAACAAGAATCCCGGTTTTGAGTTGGACGATGAACGGGGGCAGGTCAGCATGACGTTAGGCCCCCCGGTCACGGACCGGGGGGCCTCGACGCATTTGGGGCTGTTCCCTAGTGTGGCTGCCTGAGCATCTTGCGAACTTCGTCGATGTGTTCGGTCTCGCCGCGCACCATCTCACGAGCCAGTTCTTCGAGGGCGATGTCCCCGTCGCGGGCTGCAAACTCGGCAAGCTGCTTGTACAGCTTCAGGGCTTCAAGCTCGTGGTGCAGGCTTTCCTCGAGGATGGCATGGATGGCGTGCTCATTGGTTTCCTCGACGGACTGGGACAGCAGCGGAGGGTGGCCGCCGTAGGACGTGATCTTTTCGCCAATCAGCACGGCGTGTGTCTGGCTTTCGGTCGCTTGATTGCGGAACCACGCCTGGATGGGAATCCGGTTGTAGCCCATGACCATGAAGGAATAGTGCAGGTAACGGATGATGCCCGCCATTTCGGCCTGATAGATACGATGGAGGCACGACATCGCGTCCTCCGACAGCGATACGAAGGACTTGGGATCCAGTGCAACCGTGCTCACGATGACCTCCTGTTCAGTGATGGGCGGTGAGGGACTTGAACCCGCGACATCCTCGGTGTAAACGAGGCGCTCTACCAGCTGAGCTAACCGCCCGCAATCTCCATGTTATCAGGATTTCGGTATTGGAAAGGCCCGGCAGACCGAGGCCGTGCGGGCATTGGTGAGGTTGTCGTAAGTGGGTACGACAAGCAGTTCGTGGCCATGTATTTTCTGCGCGACGGCGAGGGCCGGATCATTGGTGTCCATCAAGGCGATGCAGGCCATCCCGGCATTCAGGGCCGCTCCGGCAGCCCCGTGGTCACCGATGACAAGGTCGACACGCTCGCGACCGACCAAGGTACTATCGAGCACGCTGGTGGCGTGGGTATGGAGCGCACCGCGTCCATCACTGAGTATGGCGACTCGACCAAGGTCATCGACCCAGCCGTCCACGGCAGCGACTTGTCCCGATGCCGGCGCGACGAAGTTGCCTCCGCCTTGGACGAAGCGGCGCGCAATGGCCCGGTAAAGGCCAAGCATCGCTCCGGGATGGCCGGTGCCGATGGCAAGTGTCCCATGCAATGCTGCCAGGGCGTCCAGTTTGCGGAGTGCCCGGCACCACTGGGTTGCCGCATGCTCCGCCTCGATGGTGCCGGGGCCCTCGAGAAAAGGCTCCGTCTCGTTCTGGCCCAGATGTCGGGCCATGAGTCGCGCAAGGGCCTCGCGGTCCGGTGCCTTTCCTTGCCAGTGGTGCCCGATGCTCCGGATACCGAAGGTGTAGAAGGGGTCGCCTTCTGGCAGGCGGTCGATGGCGTGTCGATTGGCGGCGGCAAGGTTCGGTGTCTGTCCGGCGAGCTCCAGCTTCAGCAGCGTGTTCGCCAGGCTCAGGGTCATTCCGCTCTGGTCTTCAGGCGGCATGGCGGATGCATCCACGGATGGCGGCTGCTCGTGTCAACTGGCCCGCGAGCCAGCGATGGGGATCCTCGCGCAACATCCGGCAGCACATACGTTCGTGTCGAGTGTGACGCTCGGCCATCGACATGGCCAAGGCCCGCTCGAGGGCCCTCGCCATGCCGTCGGTGTCCAGAGGATGCACATCGAGGCAATCCGGCTGCAGGGCCTCCCATGCACCCATGTGCGTCGAGGCGATGATGATGCCCCCACGCCTGTTGAGCAGGGCTCCTTCCTTGGCGACCAGGTTCATGCCGTCCGCCAAGGGCGCGACCAGCAGGACGTCATAGTCCTCGAGGGCCAGCAGGGCCCGCGCGCGATCATCGTCCTCGAGGAGCGTCGCCGACAGGCCATGGCCCCCCACCGTCCCGAGGGTGGCCATGCGTGCCCGGATGGCTGCTTGACAGCGGCGGTAGGCGAGGGGTTTCGTTCTGCTCTCAGGCGCGAGGCACGGGACAGATACCCGGTTGCGCAGGTCTGGTCGACGCAACAGAGGGCGTTCGATGGCTTTCAGGATGCGGGGCAGGTTCTTGCTCGGATCTCCGCGCCCCACGATCAGGATGCGTCCACCTCGATCCGACCATGTTGATTCGGGCCCAGCGTTTGTCGCTCGTGCGCGTGCAAGGCGGGCTGTCCTGAACAGGTGGTCCGGGTCGATGGGAACTGGATGGGCTTCGACGTGGAGCAAGCCATGTCCGGGCCGATCTGGGCCCGCACCGAGTATGGCTTTCATGGGCGCGATATCTCCGGGCGTTTGGACACCAATCAGGTCCGCGCCGGACAAGCCCAGGCGCACCGCTGTCCGGATGTCGGGCGGGAGCCATCGCCACGCGCCAGGTTCGGGGACCGGCACGTGCATGTGGAACACGATGCCGCAGTCCGGCCTGAGGCGACGTAGAAGGCCCGGGACGAGAAGCAGTCGGTAGTCGTGAATCTGAACCCACGGTGATTCCTGGGGCAGGTGGCGGGTCAGCGTTTGCGCCAAAGCCTCGTTGGCCTCATGGTAGCCGGCAAATTCCTGCCGGATGGCGTCCTCGGCGGCGCTGTCCCGGGATGGGTCGAACCAGCCGTGGCAGAAGTGCCACAGGATTCGATGGCACCACGTGTCCCTGTAGCCGGACCACTGCCTGTCGTCCAGTGGCACGCGCACCAGGTTTCGACGCATGCAGGCGTCCCCTGGAAGCCGACCCAGCCCCCCAGGTTCCCGTCTGCCAGCAGTCCCTCCATCGAAGTGGCGAGTCCCCCTCCGCCAGCAGGGGCTCGGGCCGGGAGGCGATATGCCGCGACCCACGGGGCGATCGGTACGTCGGGCATCGGGAGCTCCTCGGGTCAAGCGCACACGGTGGCCGCCGCAGGATGCGCGGCGCGCTTCCGTCGCGCAAGGTCCGCGCAAGACGCTTGGGGCACCTTGGACAGCGACGCATCGTGCGGGCCGGGTGACGATGCGCTCATGTCGTCTCGCCGGGTGATGCTGTTGGGCCCGCCTTTCCTGGCCGTGCCAACCGTGGGCTATGGGGGTACGGAGCGTGTTGTCGCATCCTTGGCTGCCGCATTGCCCCGCCTTGGCTGGGGGGTCGAGGTCTTTGCCTCCGGCCATCCGGAGACGCCCATTCGGGAGCCGGTCGATCTTGCGTGCGTCGACGCCGGATCGGAACGTACCCACGTTGCGGCTGCCTTGCGTGCCCTGAGTGCGGGCAGGCTTTCGGTCGATTTCATTCACGATCACACGCGTACTGCGGCGCTCAGGGCAGGGCTCGATGGCCTGCGTCCGATGCTCACGACGGTTCACAACGATGTCGATGAGGAGCGCCGCGCCGTCTACCGTGGCGTGGCCGACAACAGGCTTGCGTTCCTGTCGCGCGCCCAGGCTGCCCGATACGATCGAACCGATGCCTGCGTCATTCCCAACGGCATGGAGATGGCAGATTGGCCTCTGCACGAGGGACCGCGGGGTGAGCATCTGGTCTTTCTTGGCCGGTTGTCGCGCGAGAAGGGCCCGCATCACGCCGTCGACATCGCCAAGAACCTGGGCGTGCCCCTGATCGTCGCAGGGGGGCAGGACCCGGCGCAGCAGGAATTCTTCTCCCGTGAGTTGGCTCCGAGGCTTTGCGGTCAGGATGCGGTCCGCTGGCTTGGTGAAGTGCGCGGGCCGGACAGGTGGCATCTGCTCGCCCGTGCCGGGGCCTTGGTGGCACCCCTCGCGTGGGATGAACCCTTTGGCCTCGTGCTGCTCGAGGCCATGGCTTGTCCGCAGCCCCTCGGAGTGGGCGCAGGCCGTTGCGTGGGCCCGCGAGGCCCGGCCCCGCGAGGTACGGGCGGCCGTGCTTCGGGCGTTCTCGGCGGAGCGGATGGCCCGGCAGTATGTCAGCCGGTATGAGGCCCTCTTGGCAGAGGGCGTTGGAAAGGAGCACGCATGAAAGCCTGGTTCATCGGTCTCGGTGCCTTGGCGGGTGTCGCCACGGGTCTGCTGGTCGCGCTGCGGTCGGGTAGGGAGTTTCGCCGTGCCGTCCGACGACAAGTCGGCGCAGGCGGCCAGGCCGTGCGTGGCCGTTGGGGACGATGGTCGGGCTATTGGGCCGGGGTATTCCATCGGGTGGGCAACCGCCTCGAGCGCGTCGAGCATGCTGCCGTTCGGGGGACGCCGGCCGAGCCCCGGGTTCGCGCCGTATTCAACCGTGCCGAGGAGCTGCCTCAACGATAATAGGAACCGAACCAGCGGTCGGCATCCAGCCCGGCGAGTGCCACGGGATCGGTAGCCGCCACGAACAGGCCGCGGGCGTCGGTCGGCAGCACCTTGATGTCGACCGACGCCGCTGCCGCGATGTCTTCGACCGTAAGATCATCCAGCAGGGTGCGGCTGCCGGGACGCAGCATGATGTCCGGCAGCCAGACTTCGCCCGTGACGGCCGCGTCCTTCAGCCCGGCAATCAAGTCCTCGCCGGTCCGCAGACCGGTGACTGTGATGCTTGGTCCCCATGTCCGTGAAGCAATGGGCAACAGCTGGACCTCGAGGCCTTCGACGGCATTCAGGCATGCCACGATGGGTTGCATGACGCGGACGGCAGCCGGACCTGTCAGCATGGTCACGTGCCGGGCCGGATGAATGCGTTCCGGCAGGCTGCGGGCCACGCGGTTCCATTCGTTGATCAGCAGGCGGCAGCCTCCCACGCCGTCGCCCAGATTGGTGTAGTCGCCGTAGTGGCGCTCCCCGGGGAAGGCACGATCGGCGAGGATGTAGAACTCGTCGGCCAGACGGACCAGGTCGTCTCCTCGCTCGGCACGGAACCGCCGCTGAAAGGGCCGTACCTGACGGATGACATCGCGACACCACGCAGGAGTCGTGGCCGCGAGGCCCGGCAACGCCAGCGTCTCCCGGAATCGTGTGGCACCGAAGGGCACGATGTTGATGGAGAGCAGGCCCACGCCCCAGCGTGTGGCCAGGTCCTCCAGCGTCCGTTCGAGGCATTCACCATCATTGCGATCGCGTACGAGCACGATCTGGGCATGGAAGTCGATGCCCATGTCGCGTAGCCGGTCGAGCTGGGCGTGCAGGCGCTCGGCAAGCGGTTGCTTCAGCATCGCCTTGCGCAGGACGGGATCCGTGGTGTGGACGGAGATGTAGAGGGGAGATAGGCGCAGGTGCTCGATCCGTTTCCAATCCCTCTCCGCGAGGTTCGTCATCGTGATGAAGTTGCCTTGCAGGAACGACAGCCGATAGTCGTCATCCTCGATGTACAGGCTGTTGCGGAACTGGCCCTCAGGCATCTGGTGGATGAAACAGAACTCGCAGGTGTTGGCACACTGCCGGATACGATCGAAGACGGCCTCGTCGAAGGCCAGGCCTAGGTCTTGGTCTTCTTCCTTGGCAATGGCGACCAGCACTTCCTGATCGTCCCGCAGCAAAGTCAGCGTGACGTCTCGTTCGGTGATGGCAAATCGGTAGTCGATCAGGTCTTGCAGCGCCTGCCCGTTGACGGCAAGCAGTCTGTCGCCCATGGAGCAACCGGCCGCCGCAGCCAGGGAACCTGGTGCGACGGCCGTGATGAGACCGCCCGTCGGGAGACGGTTAGTCCTCGTCCTCGTTGATTCCATCCGAGTCGCTGGATTCCTTCAGAGAGAGGGAGATGCGCTTCTCGTCGGGACGGAACCGCTTGATGATGGCGTTCACCATCTGGCCAACCTCGACGACATCTTCGGGACGGGCAACGTTGTCACCCATTTCGGCGGTGGGCAGCAGGGCTTCCACACCGGGCTCGATCTCGACGAACGCACCGAAGGAAGCCAGCTTGGTGACCTTGCCGGGCACCTGCATGCCTTCGCTGAACTTGGCCGTCAGGCTGCTCCAAGGATCGTCCTGAAGTTGCTTGAGAGACAGCGAGATCTTGTGGGCATCCCGGTCGACCTTGAGCACCTTGAGCGTGACTTCGTCGCCGATGTTGAGGACATGGCTGGGATGCTGAATCCGCTGCCACGAAATCTCGGAAATCGGCAGCAGCCCGTCGATGCCGCCCAGATCGATGAAGGCACCGAAGTCGGCGATACGGACGACCTTGCCGGTGATGATCTGGCCGACGTCAAGCGTCTGCAGGATCTCGGCGCGCAGCTTGCCCTTCTCGGCAGCAACGGCCTGACGATGCGAAAGGATCAGCTTGTTGCGGCGCTGGTCGACTTCGATGATCTTGAGCGGCACTTCGGTGCCGACGAGCTCGTCGTGGGCGCCCTTGGTGCGCAGCTGCGACGCGGGCACGAACCCGCGCAACTTGTAGGCGTCGACGATGATGCCGCCCTTGACGACACCCGTGACCCGCGCGTGGATGACGGCCTCCTCTTCGAAGTCCTTCGTCGCCTGAACCCAGCCACGGGCTTGGTCGACGCGGCGCTTCGAGAGCGTCAGCTGGCCGTCTTCGTCTTCTTCACGCAGGACGTAGAGCTCCAGCTCCTCGCCTTCGCGGATGTGATCGTGGGGGTTGCCGACGGGGCCATTGGCCAGTTCCTTGATGGGGATGAGGCCTTCGGACTTGCCGCCAACGTCGACCAGAACCTGATCCTGGGCGACGCGGACCACGCGGCCGATCACGATGTCCCCGGGCTGGACATCGACAAAGGTGGAATCGTAATCGATGACCTCTTCGTCGAGGTCGGCCACGGCAGTCTGATCAAGGGTGTTCATAGGGGGAGGGAAACCTGCTCTTCCAAATAGATCCGGCGCACGGCGTGCGCGTATTGCGAGCATACCATGCGGGGCGGGTCGGAGGTGGCGACCTGCTTGCGGTGCGGCCTTCAGTAGAGGGTCAGCAAGGCGTCGCGGACTTCCGCGATGCCCGCATCGGGAGTCGAGAGACCCGACGCCAGGCCGACGGTCCGGAAGCCCGAAAGCCAATCCGCATCAAGTTCTGCGGCCGTTTCCACCTGCAGCGTGGGTACGACGGTTCGGCACGCGTCGGCAATCTGGCGCGTGTTGGCGCTGTGATGGCCACCGACCACGACCATCGCCTCGACTTGGCCGGCCAGGTCCATGGCGGCGTCGATTCGCTTCTGCGTGACATCGCAGACGGTGTTGAAGACCCGGAGGTCCATCGTCTTCATGGCCAGCAGGCCGATGATGGCGCGTGCAGGGGCCGGTGGGAAAGTGCTCTGGATGACGACGCCCAAGCGTGCCTGCAGCCGCGGGTAAAGTCGATCCACGTCCTCCGCGGCCTGGCATACGGGTACTTGACCGTAGTCGCCCGCCGTCAGGGCCTTGACTTCGGGATGGTCCGCCTTCCCGATGACGACGAGGGGATAGCCCGCCTTGCGCAGGGCCTCGGCACGGTGGTGGGTTCGCGTGACGAGGGGACAGGTGGCGTCCACGACCTGCCATCCGGCCTCACGGATATCCGCCAGTTCGCCGGGCGCGATGCCGTGCGTGCGCACCACCAGCGTGCCCGGCGTCTCCGGTTGCCAGGCGGCGACGTGGCGGAGGCCTTGGGCTTCCAGGGCGGCGACCTGCTGGGGGTTATGGACCAGATGGCCGTAGACGACGATGTCCTGCTGCTCGCCCCGGGCTGTCGCACCAGCTTTCTCGGCGAGCCGGACGGCACGCTCGACCCCGTGGCAGAAACCCGTCGCCTCAGCCTCGATGACTTTCATGACGCCATGATAGCGCGTCGGGTCTCCCAGAATCGGGGATCCGAGACTCCGGCGACCTCAGGGTCGGCAAGCGCAACGGGCCCTGTGGCCACGAGGCTCGCGATGCCCGCAGCCATGGCGATGCGGTGATCGCCGTGGCTGGCGACAGGCGCGTTGCCGATCCGGAAGCCCTCGCCCGGCCCGCGGCCGTGGATGGCGAGGTCGTCTGCCGACATGGTCGTGTCGATGCCGAATGACGCCAGCATGGTCGCGATGGCTTGCAGGCGGTCGGATTCCTTGACGCGCAGCTCCCGTGCCCCGCGGATGAACGAGGTTCCGGTGGCCCTCGCCATCGCCACGGCCAGGACCGGTATCTCGTCGAGGGCCTGAATCAGGTCCTCGCCTTCGACCGTGACGGCCTGCAAGCTGGCTGGGGCATCCACCGTGACCGAGCCTACGGGGTCATGGCCTCGCGAGGCGCCGATGTTGACGGGGCAGCCCATCCGTCGGAGCACCCGTATCCAGCCCGTACGGCCGGGATTGAGGCTGATGGGGCCGAGGACCAGTCTGGACCCGGGAACCAGGGCGGCTGCCACGCCCCAGAAGGCAGCAGCGGACGGGTCGCCCGGAATGTCGATGGTATGGCCCGGTGGCCGCCAGGGCCCCCCCAGCGTGAAGCCGCCGCTCGTCCGCTCGAGGGGTGCACCGAGCGCCTCGAGCAGGCGCTCCGTGTGGTCGCGGGACGCGTGGGGTTCCCGCAGGTCCAATCGGCCGCCAGCGTGAAGGACGGCAAGGGCGAGGGCGGTCTTGACCTGGGCGCTGGCCACCGGCAATTCCACCGTGCACGTCGCGGGCCGGGGCCGGCTGCAGACCAGCAGCGGCAGGTGTCCTTTCCCCTCCGCGATCTCGAGGCCCCACGCGGCAAGCGGCTCGAGGACCCTGGCCATCGGTCGCCGGGAGAGCGACGAGTCGCCTTCGAGCCTGGCCGAAACACCCGTCCCGGCCAGGAATCCGAGCAGCATCCGCGCCGTCGAGCCCGAGTTGCCGCAATCGAGCGTTTGGCCATCGCGCCAGCCTGTTGCGGGGCCTTGCACGCGGACGATCTCGCCCGCCACCCGGACCGTCGCGCCCAAGCGGTTCAGGGCCTCCGCCGTACTTGCCACGTCACGGGCCGGACTCAGCCCGCGCAGGCTCCAGGGGGCCGTGGCGAGGGCGCCAAGTAGCAGGGCCCGATGGCTGACGGACTTGTCGCCGGGCAGTGCCGGCCGGCCGACAAGGGGGCCACGTGCCGGATGCAGGACCATGGTCATCACGGGCATCATGGTGCCATGTCGCGCTGGATGCCCACGTTGCTGTGGATGGCCACCATCTGGATGCTGTCCGCCCGGGGGCAATCCGGCGAGGACTCCGGATATCTCCTGGCCAGCCTCTTGGCCTGGCTCGGAAACCCCGAAGGCACGGACCCCTACGCCCGGCTGGTCGTGCACGCGGCGGCGCGGAAGCTGGCGCACTTCGGCGCCTTTGCCGTGCTGGCCCTGCTGGCCCTCCGCGCCACCGGCAGCGGGCGTGCGCGGCACGCGTGGGGCCTCGCGGTCGCTTGGGCGATACTCGACGAGTGGCATCAGTCTTTCGTGCTCGGCCGCTCGGGCAACCCGCGTGACGTCATGATCGACGCGGCCGGGGCTACGTGGGCCATGTGGGGACTATGGATCCATTTGCGCTTGTCTCGACCGCTTGGTCGGCCTGCTGGCCCGCACCCTGTCCGGGGTGCCGGACCATCGTGACGACGGGGCTCTGTCCCGCATGCCGCAGGGCCGTTCTGGATCCGGGGCGGACCCTGGTTGGGCCCGCGGCCCTCGAGGTCCATGCCGTCGGCCGCTACGTGGGACCGCTCCGGCGCATCCTCCTGGACTTCAAGCAGGGCGACCGTCCGGACCTCGCGCCGTGGCTGGCTGCTCTGATGGCACCCCCGGACCCTGCTGGAGGCATGATTGTCCCCGTGCCGACCTCTCCCGATCGCGTTCGTGTCCGGGGCTACGACCATGCCTTGCTTCTGGCGCGCCAACTCGGCCGTGCATGGGGCTGGCCCGTTGCCGCGGGGGTGCTGGGACGCGCGCGTGTGACACCGCGCCTGCACGCCCACGGTCCCCGGGCACGGATTCGCCTGCTTCGCGGGGCATTTGTCGCCATCGGTGCCGGTCGGGGCGACCGTGTCTGGTTGCTGGATGATCTGTGCACGACCGGTGCCACGCTGGAAGGCTGCCGCACGACCCTCGCCGCGTCCGGGTGGGGCGTTCGCGGTGGCGTCGTGCTCGCCCGTGCTCTCCCGGTGATGCGCTAGAATGAAACCGATGAGGTTCGAACCCGGCCGCTTGGCAGTCCTGCTTGCATCGTGGCTCGCCTTCGTGCTGGCTGCGGGGCTTCCGGGGCTGGCCGCCGAAGAGACCCAGGAGCCTCCTGAGGTCCGCCTCGAGGCCGAGTTCGGCCCGACTGCGCCCGAAGCCGTGGTCCGGCAGTTCCAGGTCGAGGCGGGGCGTCGTTTGCCCGGCTGGATGGGCGGCCGGCCCGAAGCGGGCGCTGAGGCCGAAGGCTGGGCTGTCCTGCTCGAGGAGACACCGCGCGGGGTCGTCGTCCGGATGGAGCTGCCGCCCGGGGCGACGGCCGATGCTGCGCCCGTGGCCGAGGCCTTCCGTCAGCCGATGGAGCTGTTGTTGCGCGAGGTCGGTGCCAGCTATTCGACGAGGATTGATGTCCAGGTCCCGTCTGTCCCGTCCCCGGGCCTGCCCGGAGGGCCGTGGCTGCCCGCCGCCGGAGCAGTCGCCGTCGTCGGGGCCGTGGCCCTGATTGTCCTGCGCTTCCGGCGCGCCAGGCCTGCCGGTGGGCCCCGCCTGTGGGGCTTGCCGGTCATTGGGGTGCTGCCCGAGAGCCTGCTGCGTCTGGGGCGTCTTTATCATCTGCAGGCAAAGCCGTGCCAGGCCATGACCTGGTTTTTCCTGCAGCGGGCAGGCGGACAACGCGAGTTCGTGCTGGTCGGCCCGACGCCCGAGGCTGCGGCTGTCGTTGCCGTCGGCATCGCGGCCAACCTCTCGCGGCAGGGGCAGTCTGTCCTGTTGGTTGACGTCGCGGGCCCCGGTGAAGTCTTCCCCGGCGTCCTCGCTCGCTTCGGCCCCGAGGATGCGGAAGCAGTCGCGGGCAGCACGGCGGCGTCCGGGCTTCCGGATGTCGACCATATGACTCTGGGCGAAGTGCCCTTGCGTGCCGGCGCACTTCCTGCGGACGTCCTCGATCGGTACAGGGTCATCCTTCATGTGCTGCCGTCTGGCCAGCGACCCGCAGGCATGGGGCTGCTCGAAATCGTTCACCGGGCCACGCTTCGTGCCGCCGTACCGTTGTGGTTCTCGCGTCGGACCCTTGGGTGGGTGGTCCTGGGAGAGTCGGTGCCCGTCCGGGTTTCCGATGCCTACTACACCCGTTACTACTACGCGCGCATCCAGGAACCGGGTGTGCCGAGCCACGCCTTGGCCTGAGGGTCGCGTGCAAGTTCCAGGGCAAGCCACGAGCGTGAGCGCGACCGCCGCGCTGGACCGTGCGCGCGCCCTCCATGCCGCTTGCCCCGTGGTCGACGGCCACGCCGATACCCTCGATCGGTCGCTGGACGGACATCTGGCGTTCGGCGGATCGCAGCCCGGCCTGCATTTCGACGTGCCCAGGTTCGCGGCCATCGGTGGTGCCTTGCAGTTCCTTTCGCTCTGGGTGCCGGGCGACGTGACCGGCGACAGGGCCCTGCACCGCGCCATGCGTCTGGTCGGCGTGCTGCGTGAGGGCCTGCGTCGCCAAGGTGGCTTCAGCATTCTGGACCGGATCAAGGACCGCATCCCGGGCGTGCCCGGCGTGATGCTGTCTTTCGAAGGCGCCGATCCGCTTGCGGACGACCCGAAGCTGCTCGAGGCCTTCCACGCGCTGGGCGTCCGCATGGTCTCCCTGACGTGGAACGGTCGTAATGGCTTCGCGGACGGCTTGCTCGTATCGGATCGCCCCAGCGGCCTGACGCGCCTCGGGCGTGACCTGCTGCGCCGCATGGCGGACCTCGACATGGTGCTGGACCTGGCCCACATCGCCGAGCCCGGTTTCTGGGATGCCCTCGACGCCTACCCGGGCCGCGTCGTCGTCAGCCATGCCAACGCCCGCGCCGTCTGCGACCATCCACGCAACATGGACGACGACCAGATTCGGGCCATCGCCGAGCGTGGGGGCGTCATCGGAACGGTGCTGTACCCGCGCTTCATCGGCGGCGAGGGGGATCTCGCCACGCTCGCCCTGCATGTGCAGCACCTGCAGGGCGTCGGCGGCCACGGCGTCCTCGGTCTTGGGGCCGACCTCGACGGCATCTCGGCCCTGCCGGCCGGATTCGAAGGCGTCCAGGACCTGCCGCGGGTCACGGCAGCCTTGCTCGAGGCCGGGTTGGACGAGACCGCAGTCGCGGCGTGGCTGGGGGGCAACTGGTTGCGGGTGCTCTCCGGGGCAGAGGAGGTAGCGTGAGCACGGTTGTCAGCTTGCAGGAACTCGAAGGCTGCGATCCCGGAGGCATGTTCGGTTGCGTGGCGGCCTGGGGCCAGCGCGCGGCAGTTGCCGACGCGCGTGCCCGCGAGGCCTTGGCTGCGTGGGCGCACGACCGGCCCGACTCCATCCTGATTGCGGGAATGGGAGGCTCGGCCATATCGGCGGACGTGGCGAGCGAGTTTCTGGCCGGACGCTGGGGCGTGAGGATGGCCGTCCACCGGGGACCCGGGCTGCCGGCGTGGGTCGATGCGCGGACCCATGTCGTGGCGCTCAGCTATTCGGGCGATACCGGGGAGACCTTGTCGGCCGTCGATGAGGCGCTTGCAAGGGGGTGTCCGGTCGTGGGCCTGACGTGCGGGGGGCAACTTGCCCGTCGCCTGGCGGCCACAGGCCGTATCTTGACCCTCGAGCCCGGCTGGCAGCCCCGGGCGGCGATGGGGGAGATCCTCTTCTCCCTGCTGGCTTTGCTGGCCCACTGGGGTGCGCCTGTCGACCCGGGTCCGGCCTTGGCGCATGCTGCGGCCTTCGGTGATGCCCTCGCGGACGGAGTCAGGGATGACCATCCGGCCCTTGGGCTCGCGCGATTCCTGTCCGCATCGACAGACGCCTGGCCGGTCGTCGTCGGGGTCGGGGGGACGACGGGAGCGCTCGTGGCGCGCTTGCGGGGGCAACTGGCCGAGAATGCCAAGTGCCTTGCCACATCGACCGTCCTGCCCGAGGGCACGCACAACGACCTGGTGTCGCTTGCCCTCGACCGCGACCGCGCGGCCGTGCTGGTGGCCTACCGCGATCCTGAGGAGGCCGCGTGGCTGGCGCTTCAGGCCGATGCAGCCCTTGCCGTGGCCGACCGGCCGGTGTTCACGGTTCGCCCGACGCATCCCGACCCCTTGGCCCGCCTTGTCGAGGGCGTCCTCATCGGCGATCTGGCCTCGGTGCTCCTGGCGTGGCTGCGTCGCGTCGATCCCTCGCCCATCGCGCCCATCGTCGCGCTCAAGTCGAGGATGCAGGCCTTATGAGCGTCATCCTTCTTGCGGGTGGCCCGGGAACGCGCCTGCATCCCTTCACCCACACCACCCCGAAGCCTCTCTTGGACCTCGGAGACGTGCCCATCCTCGGGATGCAGTTGGCGCTGTGTGCCCGTCATGGCCTGACGGATGTCGTGCTGAACATTCATCACCTCGCGGCGCGTGTGCCGGAGATCCTCGGAGACGGGGCACGTTGGGGCGTGCAGTTGCGCTACAGCGTCGAGGAGACGCCGTTGGGCACGGCGGGCCCCGTTGCGTTGGCCTCCGGGCTGTTGGATGAGGGGCCCCATGTGGTATTCAACGGCGACATCCTCACGGATACCGACCTGACGGCCCTCCTCGATGCGCACCGTCGCTCAGGCGCTGCCGTCACCCTGACCTGTACCGAGGTCAAGGATCCCACGGCATTCGGTCTCGTGCTGGCTGGCGACAGCGGTCGCGTTTCGCGCTTCCTCGAGAAGCCGACGCAGGATGAGGCAAGGGTCCTCGTGGATCGTTTCTGGATCAACGCCGGGACCTATGTGCTGGAGGACGCCATCGTGCGTCGCATACCTCACGGACGACCCTACAGCTTCGAGCGCGAGTTGTTTCCGGCGCTGCTTGCCGAAGGCGTCGCGCTGCATCGCTTCGCGTCCGATGCCTATTGGCGTGATTGCGGCACGCCCGCATCCTGGCGGCAGGCGGTGCGCGACATGCTCGAGGGGCGTCTGGCACCGCCGGCACACTGGCGCCGCGAGGAACGCGACGGCCACGTCGTCTGGACGGGCGGACGCGTCACGTGGGGGGAGGGGGCGCGTGTCGACGGCGGTCCCGTGTTTCTCGGGGATGGCGTCGTGATTGGAGCCGATGTTCGTCTGGGACGCCATGTGGTCCTCGGTCCGGATGTGGCGATCGGTGCATCGTCCCGCCTTACGGGCGTGATGCTCGGCCGCCACGCCCGGGTTGGCGAGGGGACGCGCCTGCAGGGGCTTCTGGGCGGCGACGCGTGTGAGATTGCCGCTGATTGCGTGGTCCAGACCGAGGCCCTGTTGGCCTCGGGGACCGTCCTTGCCCGGGGAACGCGGATCGCATGAGCCGGATCGCGTTTGGAACGGATGGTTGGCGCGCGGAACGCGGTGCAGGCTTCGATGCCTCGAACCTGGCACGCGTGGCGGTGGCGGTTGCCCGGGTATGGCGCGACGAGGCTCCCGCCGATGATCGCCCGGTGTTGGTGGGTGGGGATACCCGGACGGGCAGCGCCGAGGGTGTCCGCCTTGTCGCCGGGGTGCTCGCAGGCGCGGGCTTCACCGTGATGCGCGTCGAGGGACCGGTCACGACACCGAATATGTCTCACGCCGTCGTGCACGGTGGCGCACGCGGCGCCTTGGTCGTCACGGCCAGTCACAACTCGGCTTCGTGGAACGGTCTCAAGATCAAGCAGGACTTTGGCGGTTCCGCGGAACCCTCCTTCACGGCACGTGTCGAAGAGGCGGTGGCCGAGGCGCCTACGGTTCGGCCGGTCGACCCGGACGGCGTGCCGGTCCTGGACCCTCGTCCGGCTTATCTCGAGGCGCTTGCCGGGCTTGTCGACCTCGAGCGAATCCGGCAAGCCCTGGTGCGTCCCGAAGAACCCTTGAGGGTCGCATTCGATGCCATGCATGGTGCTTCCGCCGGCTACCTTGAGCGGCTCCTGGGTCCGTCGTCGCTCGTTTCTTTGCGCGCGGCGCCCGACCCGGCTTTCGGGGGTGTCCATCCGGAGCCCATCGCCCAGCACCTCGGGCCGCTTCGTGCTGTGCTTGAGGCGTGGGTCGAGCCCGGCATCGGCCTTGCCTGCGACGGCGATGGGGACAGGATTGGTGCCGTGGCCGAGGGCGGTGCGTTTGTCAACGCGCACCTCATCATGGCGCTCCTGACGCGTCATCTGCTCGAAGTGCGTCGGTGGAGCGGCGACATCGTGAAGACCCTGTCGACCTCGGTGATAATCGATCGTCTTGCCCGCCAATACGGCCGTTCCCTGCATGTCGTGCCGATCGGCTTCAAGTACGTGGCCGCCGAAATGCGGGCCCGGCACGTGATGCTGGGTGGCGAAGAGTCCGGTGGCATCGGCTTCTCTTGTCATTTGCCCGAGCGGGACGGGATTCTGAGCGCCTTGTTGCTGCTCGAGGCCTGCGCGTACGCCGGTACCGGCATGCGCGGCCTCATCGCATCGCTTCGGGAAGTGGCCGGTGCGCACGCGTACGATCGTGTCGACCTGCCCCTTATGGACCCACCCCTTGTGCGCGCGGCCATCGAAGGTCTGCATCGGCAGCCGCCGGCCACCCTGATCGGTCGGCCGGTTGCTTCCTGGGGGGCAGAGGACGGCCTCAAAGCGACGCTTGAGGACGGTTCCTGGTTGCTGCTTCGTCTGTCGGGGACGGAGCCGCTGCTGCGGCTTTATGCCGAGGCTGCATCCGATGCGGATGTCGCCCTGTTGCTGGCCGAGGGCCGACGCCTTTCCGGCGCGGCATCCGGGGAGGCTTGACGTGTCGGGGCCAAGGGTCATCGTGCTCTCCGGCGGGTATTCATCCGAGCGGGATGTGTCCTTGCGCAGCGGCGAAGCCGTCTCCCGGGCGCTTCTTGCCCGTGGCCACGCCGTTCGTCGGTTGGATCTGATGGAGGTTCTGCCGGGTGGCAGCCTCGCCCCCGAGGCCTGGCTGCCGGACACGGATGTCGTGATGCTGGCGCTTCACGGTTCGGGTGGCGAGGACGGCCTGGTCCAGGGGATGCTGGAACTGGCCGGGATGCCGTACACCGGCTCAGCCGTGCTGGCCAGTGCCACGGCCATGGACAAGGGTGCGACGAAGCGGGTGTATCGTGCCGCCGGACTTCCCGTGGCGCCGGACCTGCTCGTCCCGGCGCGGGACGTTCGTGATGCCGACCCGGCCGTCCTGGTGCCGAAGGTGGGGCACGATCTGGGCTGGCCGGTCGTCCTCAAGGCCGTGTGCCAGGGCAGCACCCATGGCATCGAGGTCGTCAGGGACCCCTTGGACTGGGCTCGGGCATGGGCCGTCGTCGCAGGCTATGGCGAGGACGTGCTCGTGGAGGCCTTTGTCCGGGGGCGCGAGTTCACGGTGCCCGTCTGGGGGTACCCGGAACCCGAGGCCTTGCCGATCGTCGAAATCGTCCCCAGGATTGCCGACTACTTCACGCTCGAGGCCAAGTACCAGCCTGGCGGTGCGGACGAAATCGTGCCTGCAGTCGTCGCGCCGGAGGTCGCCGCGATGCTCGCGGACCTGGGTGTCCGGGCCCATCGGGCCCTCGGGTGTTTCGGCGTATCGAGGACCGACGTGCTGGTGGATGCGGACGGTCGGCCTTTCCTGCTGGAAACCAATACGGTGCCGGGCATGACCGAAGGCAGCCTGCTGCCCAAGGCGTTGGCCGCAGCCGGGGTTGGTCTGGGCGACTTCGCGGAGCGCATGGTGCATTGGGCTCTTGTGCGGGGAACACGCAGGAGGGTCAGTCGCTGAACGCATCGGTCTCGATGATGGCCACGCTCCTGCCGGGAGCCGTGCCCGTGCTGGCCTTGGCGGGCATCTTCCTCGCCATCCGGGGGCATCGGGCGGGTTTGCTGGTTGTCGGGGCTGCCTGGCTGCCGCACCTTTTCCTCGCCTGGCTCGGCCACGGCGTGGATGGCCTTCTGGCCGATGGCGTGACGGCCGCGTGGACATGCCTGCTGCTCCTGCTTGGCTGGTTCTTCGAACGTGCTGCAGCGCGCCTCGGCCTGCGCCTCTTCAGACTGGACCGCCAGGTGATGACGGGTGCGGCCGTCGGCATGGTCGTGACCTTGTTCGTAGGTTCGAAAGGCGGACTCGGCTTGATGCTGCTGGGGGCCTTCCTTGGGGCGTTGGCGGGAGGCATCCTGGCTTCGGCGCCGCCCCGGCGAGCACTCGTGGACAGCCTTGGCGCCCTGCTGGCCATGTTTGGTGGCGATGGCATCCGCTTGCTCTGTGCCCTGACGGTGGCTTCCGCGGTGGTGGGTCCGTGATGAGGCGGCTTGCTTGGACCCTTGCGGCCTCGGTGTTGCTCGGTGCGGGTCCGGCAGATGCCGTCATCCTTCAGGATCCGGTCAACGCTGCTCCGGAAGATGGCGAGGCGTGGGAGTTCCGTGGGGCGTGGCAGGCCTTTGCCGAGGATGTCTTCGACAACGAGAAGCGCGCTGCCTGCTCTCCTCTTCTGGTCTCCGACCCCCGGTGCGCCAATTTCGTCACGACGCGGTCGCTTTATGTCGTCGAGGGGCGTGGGCGTTGGCGTCTTGGCGAGGGCACGGGCTTCGAGCTGCATGTGCCGGCCGAGTTCGTCCTTCAGGACGACCCCGGTAACTTTCTTCCGCCCGGGGTCCCGCCCCAGGCGCTCGGACTGGGGGACCTGCGTCTTGTGCTGGCCCGGGACTTGTTGCGGGACAGCTACCGCGGGCTCGTCACGCGTCTTCGGGCCAACTTGCCGCCCAACCCGTCGCCACTGGGCCTTCAGACGGTCAACTGCGTGCAGCGGGACGGTCAAGGCAACATCATCAAGGGACCAGACGGGCGCGAAATCGCCCTGACCTCCCGGATCGAATGGGCTGCGCCGAGCGTTGACCTGCGGATGGTCGGCCATCAGGACATTCCGGAGGCGGATCTGCAATTGGTGGGCTCGATAGGGGCCAATGTGCCGTTTCGGCGGCAGGTCACGGATACCCTCGTGCAATGGCGCGGACTCGCCTTCGAGGGTGGGGCAGGGGTGACGTGGCGACCGTTGCGTCTTGCTGCCTTTCATCTCGAGGCCCTTGGCTTCTGGTCCAATCCCTTCGAGGAAGACCGGCGGGTTCTCTGCGAGACCGGTGGCCAGCGTATCGATCTGGCTCCGGGCGTGACTTTCCGAGTCGTCGAAGGCATCGACGTCTGGGGCGTCGTCCGGGTTCCTGCCTACTACGGCGGCTACTGGCGAGAGTGGTCCTCCTATGACCTGCTCCTCGGTGTCCGGACGGCTTCCTGGCAACCTTGACCGGGACGCGCAGGCGCACACGTTCCATGTGACGCAGATCAACACGGAAGCCTTCCGTGCGACCCGATGACGTCGTGGGGTGCGTGCATCATAAGATGGCGAAGGGGTCACGCTCAAGGTCGCGGGTGAGTCGCGTCCTTCTTCGGTAGCCGGTGCCATCTGCGCAGGCTTGCGGGTGCGTGGGCAATGCGAGATGCAGGCTATCGGCGCTGCCGCCGTGAACCAGGCTGTCAAGGCGTTGGTCGTGGCCCGCGGGTTCCTCGAGGCCGAGGGGCTGCAACTTGTCTTTGTCCCTTCCTTTCTCGACCTCGATGTCGAGGGACTCGAGCGGACCGCCGTCAGCTTCCACGTGCGCTCGCGGGAAGAGCCTCGTCCGCTCTTGACTCCGGACCCCTGAAGCGGTCAATATGAAAGCCTGATATCAGGGCGCCGCTCCCTGCCGGTTTTTGATAACGCCTTTTGGCGGCCGTCCGGGGCGCGCAAGTCCGGGCTGCGGCCCGATTTTCGAAAGGACGGTTTCCCTGTGTACGCCATCATCGAGACGGGCGGCAAACAGATCAAGGTCGAAGAAGGCCGCTACATCGACGTCGAGAAGCTGCCCCTGGCCGAAGGCGAGACGATCGAGTTCGATCGCGTGCTGATGGTCGTCGGCGACGACGTCAAGGTCGGTGCGCCCGTCGTGGCTGGTGCCAAGGTCGTCGGCAAGGTCCAGCGCCAGTGGAAGGGCCCCAAGCTCATCGTCTACAAGATGCGCCCCAAGAAGCACTATCGCCGCAAGAACTCGCACCGTCAGCCCTACACCCGGGTCATGATCGAGGCCATCAAGGCCTGATCCCCCCAGAATATCCAGAGGATTATCGTCATGGCACACAAGAAGGGCGTCGGTAGCACCCGGAACGGTCGCGACAGCAACTCCAAGCGTCTGGGCGTCAAGAAGTTTGGCGGCGAGTTCGTGATCGCCGGCAACATCATCATCCGCCAGCGAGGCACCCGCATCCTGGCGGGCGAGAACGTCGGTGTCGGCCGGGATCACACCCTGTATGCGCTGGTCACCGGGCACGTCGCTTTCCAGCGCTCCGGCGCGGATCGTAAGAAGGTCGCGGTACTTCCGCTGGCCGTCGAAGCCTGATTCTTCGCACGGATCACGAGGGCCCGCTGTCCGTAAGGACAGCGGGCCCTCGCTTCGATCGACTTGTCTCGGGCGATCAAGTTGTGGCGTCGGGTCCCGGATTGTCTGGCTGCTGGCGGCGCAAGTAATTCGTGAAGTCGGTCGCCGTCACGTTCGCGACGAAGGCCTTGAAGTCTTCCTCGTTGCCTTCCTCCACCTGGGCATCGCCCAGCAGCGGTGCGACATCGATCTGGAGAAGGGCCGAGTCGGCCAAGAGGGGCAGTCGGCTGGCAAGCGCCACGTGGATGGCTTCGATGGCCGTCAGCGCAAGGCGCTGCAATTTGCCGGCGGTATCGCGATAGACCAGCGCCCCGTGGACCACGGCCCCTCCGTTCTGGACGGCCTTGATGCCCCCCAGCGGCTTGAGTTCGAGCCTGAGAGCAACCGCGCCTAGCCGTTCGAGGGCGGGCACGACACCGACGGCCATTCGGGGAGGGCCAAAGGCCGGATCGAGTAGTGCCGCCAAGGTGATGATTTGCTCGATAGCCTCGCGATTCGTTTCAAGGACAAAACCCAGCAGCTCCTTGCGCGACCCCAGGATGAGGCCCTCCCGGCGCTTGCCTTGGCTGTCCCGGGGCATTTCGAAGGCGCCCAGCAATGCCACCCGACGCAGTCTTTGCGACACATCCACTCCCGACAGGACATCTGTCCTGTCGGGAGTCATGGTAGCACGCGGTTTCCTTGGCTCCGTTGCCGGTGCGCGGGCCTCAGGCCTCTACCAGTTGCCGTCGCTTCCGCGTGCCTTCGAGCCGCTCGCGCAGATGCTTGCCGGCAATCCAGACCGCCGTGCGGCGGGCTGGAATCTGCAGGACACTTCCGGTCCTCGGGTTGCGTCCCTCGCGTGCGGCTCGTTCACGAATCTGGAAGGAGCCGAAGCCCACGAGGGTGACCCTCTGGCCGCGACCGAGGGCTCGCGTGATGGTCTCGAGGGCCGTGTTGAGACACAGGGCGATATCCTTCTGCGGCATCCGGGTCTTCTGGGCGACGTGTCGGACGAGTTCTTCCTTGTTCATGCCGTTTCCTTGGTGATGGGCTCCCTAGGGCGGCCCCGTGGTCTTGCGTTACATTTCTTAATGAACGCATGTGGATTATCGGAGCCGGGTCGCCATCCGTCAAGAAGCTGCAAGAGCTGCGCGTGCTACCATGCCCCCCACGGAGGAGAGCCTCGATGGCAGGGCATTCCAAGTGGGCCCAGATCAAGCGCACGAAAGCCAAGGTCGACGCGGCCCGAGGGGCCGTCTTCACCCGGATGTCCCGCGAGATCATCGTGGCTGCACGACTTGGCGGTGGGGATCCTGCCGGCAACTTCCGCCTGCGCGCGGCCGTCGAGGCCGCCCGCAAGGCGGGCGTCCCCAATGACAACATTCGTCGGGCCATCGCCAAGGGCACGGGTGCCGAGGGCGGCGAGATCCTGGAAGAACTGCGGTACGAGGGCTATGGACCCGGTGGCGTGGCCTTTCTGGTGCGGGCCTGCACCGACAACCGCAACCGGACGGCGGCGGACTTGCGGACGGTCTTCGGGCGGCTCGGGGGAAATCTGGGGGAGTCGGGCTGCGTGGCCTACATGTTTGCCGAACGGGGCGTGGTCCTGCTGGCAAGTGAGGACGGTGACCTGCCCGTGGAGGACGCGGTCCTCGAGGTCGCGCTCGAGTCCGGCGCCGATGACCTCAAGGCCTTGCCCGGTGCCTTTGCCGTACATTGTGCCGTGCCGGCCCTCGAGGTGGTTTCCGAGTCCCTGCGCCGCGCCGGTTTCCCGGTGGCATCGGTCGAAGTCCAAGATGTGCCTGATGTGCAGGTCTCCGTGGCCGATGGCGAACTTGGCCGCAAGCTGATGCTGCTCGTCGAACGTCTCGAGGAGTTGGATGACGTCCAGCGGGTCTCGGCCAACTTCGACCTGTCGGATGATCTGCTAGCCCGGCTGGCCGAAGAAGACCAGGCCTGACGGGTGCGGCATCACGGGCTGACGGACCTGTGCCTGCTCCTGCTGCCTTGGCTGGCGGTCCCGGCGTTGCCGATGGCGGCCGAGGCCGGGCCCAGTGGGGGTGATGCCCGCCTGACGGGGCGTGATGCCGGGCGGGTACCAGAAATTCTCGTGCGTGAGCAATCCGAGCGGGGCCTGTTCCTCGTCCTGCCCGGGGGGACTACCCCGAAACTCTTTCGGCTGGGAGGAGACCGCTGGGTCCTCGACCTTGCTGGTGCACGCTGGCCATCCGTTGTCGGCGACGACACGCATCGGGCGGGCCGAGTCCGCATTCGCCTCGGGATGTGGCGTCCTGACGTTGCTCGCCTGGTTCTCGTGGGTCACGGACCTCAGCGGCCAGTCTGGAGCGTCGTGCGCGCGTCGGAAGGCCTTCTGGGTCGCCTCGACTGGTCCGGTCAATCGGCGCGTGTGGCTACGCCGGTCCCCCATCCCGCGCGACCGGTCCCTGTGCACAGGGATACCCCCCTGCCGGGCCCGACAGGGGGGGCTTCTGCACCATCAGGCGCGCCTTCGCCGTCGCCTTCCATCGAGGCCACGTCTTCGGCTCCCCAGGAAGGCCGGGACGAGGTCCGCGTGGCACCCTCGCCCGGCGTGACGCTGCGACGCGCCGGACCCTTGTGGCTGGTGCGCCTGACGGCGGATGGTGCATCGCGATTCCGCCTTGCGCGTCGCGGCCAGCGCAATCGGGTGCACGTCGCCATCGAGGGGGGCAAGGTCCCGATGGCGGCTTCCCAGGCCTTTGCGGATGGTCCCTTTTCCCTGCGTGTCGAGGCTGCCTCCGGCTCCGTGGCCGGCACGCATGTCGTGTTGCAGTGGCCCCTGGGCTATCGCTACGAAGCACTGCAGACGGCCGATGGCCAGGCGCTCGTGCTGGGCTTCCTGGCTCCTGGACGTGCGGGTGGGCGCCAACTGCGGATTACGGTCGACGCGGGCCACGGTGGGTCGGATCCCGGTACCCGAAGCGTCCTGGGTGAGCCGGAGAAGATTGTCGCCTTCGCCTTGGCCCAAGCGTTGCAGCGGGCGCTGGAGCGCCGTGGCGTCCAGGTACAGGCTACCCGTCGGGGTGATGAGACGTTGTCGCTCCACGGCAGGGTGGATATGGGCGAGGAGTTTCGCTCGGATGCCCTCGTCAGCATCCATCTCAACCACGCCGGGAGGTCGTCGACCCGGGGCATCGAGACCTACTGGTACACCCCGGGCAGCGTGGCCCTCGCACGTTCCGTCCAGCGCCGTCTGGTCGCGGCGTTGGGTGCGCCCGATCGTGGCGTCCACCGCGAGAATTTCGTGGTGGTCAAATACGGGCGTTTCCCTGCCTGCCTCGTCGAGGTCGGTTACCTGTCCCATCCGGAGGAAGCGCGCCTGCTCCGGATGCCCGAGTATCAGCGCCGAGCTGCCGAGGGCATGGCTGCCGGCATCCTCGACGCGCTTGCACCTGCCACGGCCGCGGTGACCCCGGCTCCGGCCCCGGCCGTATCGGGTACAAGACCTGCGGGGAGGGCGATGCGACGTGGCGGACGAGCGCGATGAGCCTGTGAACGGGGGCGAGGGCGAAGACTCCTTGGTGATGCGGGTCATGACCTCTCTGACCTTGGCCGCGGTGTTGATGCTGGTTGCGCTTGGTGGTTGGGCGTGGGTGCATCGCCCGCGATCCGCTCCCGATCTGACGACAGGCGGGCCTGGCGCGCAGGTGTTCGATCAGGCCGGCGGCGGCCAGGCAGGCCAGGACCACGCTTCGGGTGGCGATCCGTCGGATCCGTCTTCGCTCAATCGTGACGAGAAGGCCCGCCGGCTTTTCGGCGGGATGAAGCGGGACTAGCCCCCGCGCCTCCTCCCACCACCATACTTGCCACCCCCGCGCTGGCTCGCCTCGGCATCCTCGGGACGGGTCTCGCTAAGGACCAGGTTCCAGCCCGTCATGTTGGCGAATCGCGACGGCACGATGGCCGTATCCACGTCGCCCCGAAGCTGGTCCATGGCCACCGTGACGGCCTCGCCCGAGCCCGAGTCCGCCACCACGGCAATCTCGCGACCCGCCGCATCCTGGCGCAGTTCCAGGATGGTGATCTGGTGCAGGACCCGCTGGCCGTTCTGCACGCCCGTCACGCTAGCCGGGACCGGATACCCTTCCTCGAGGGCCTGGCGGATGCCTTTCCAAGCCTGCTCGCGGTTTCGATCCGTGACAGGCACGGGTACGGCGCGGTCTCCGGCCACGGCTTCATAGAGCTTCTCCGCCTGCACCTCCGTCAGGCCGCCCGGGACGCTGGCCCCTTGCCGCGCAAGCGCGCCGCTGGTGCCTTCGGGTTCATAGATGCCCTCGCCTCGCCGGCCCCCGCCATAGCTGCCACCGCCCCGCCTGCCACCGCCGTACGAGCCGCCACCGATGCCCGAATCAGAGCCGTCATCGTACCGATCGGCATGGGCCATCAAGGCCTCCTGGAGCACCGCGTCCGTTGAACTGCGTCCGACGGTTTCGCCCTGCCAGTCGACAGGCGCCAGTTCCAGCAGGTCGTCGTTGGCGAGGCGCACCTTGCCTTCCCAGATGAGCCCCGTCGCCAGACGCAGGTATTCAGCCGGGTCCTGCTGGGCCATCAGCGTCTGCAGGGAGGCCACCACGCACGTGTTCGTGCCCTCCCCTTGGTAAACCTTGTCGGGGTAGGCGACGTGGTTGATCAGGTTCGCAAGCTGGCCTGCCGGTGTCAGGCCCCGCTCCCGCAGCCCGGCGGCGAGGGTGGGCGCCAGCGCCCGCGAGGCCAGAAGCTGCAGCATGGTCGGCGGAACATCGCTTGCCCGGCCGGTCGGGGCCTTGCGCAGCAGCACTCCCTCTTCCAGCAGTCGGGCAAGACCTACCCGGGTACCCTCCAGAACCTTGCTGTCGAGCTGACCGTCAAAGGCTTCGAGCACGCCCGCGAAGCTGGCCCGATCCGGCTCGGACAACTCGCGGAAGGCCTGGCGTTGCGTCGGTGACAGCGTAGCGAGGAGTGCTTCGTGCTCCGGGCGGACGGGCACGGCGGCATGCTGGGCGCGGGCCGTCCGCGCTGCCATCGTCTCGGCGGCATCGGCTTGGTTGAACTTCTGCTGGGCCTCGGCGACGTGCTTGGCCTCCTGGATCTCGGCCGCGATCTCGAGCATCTTGCGGCTCTTGCCTTGGACGCCCTCTCCGCGACCGGGGGCCGGGGCTCCGCCCACGATCCCTTGCCACAGCCGCTCCGCCCACGAAATGAGCCGCCTAAGCAGCGAGGGCTGGTCCTCGGCAGCAGCCGGGGTTGCCGGGGACGGCGGCAGGGGCGCTGTCCGCTGGAACCGGTCCGTGGCTGCGCGGGTCCGGGCCTCGACGGGTGGGGCCTGCGTCTCGCCCGTGGGCGATAGGGGCGCAATCGGCGCGGTGCCGTTGATGCGCCGGACGTCATTCAAAAGGCCCAAGATGAGGCTCCTGTCCATGTTCCGGGAGGTACTGCATGCTTCATGGGGCAATAGCGGGGCAATGCTGTCTCGGTTAACATCCAATTCATCATCTTTTGAAGGGGTGCTCCGTGGGCCCATCGGGATGTTGCCTACAATGGAAGTCCTGTCCCCGGGAAGTCAGGGAGCCTCGGGCTGCCACTCGCCTAACTGAGGTCGTGATGATGTCTTCGGGGCCTAGGGGTTCACGCGTTGATGCCCGACTTGCCTGGGTCGCCGCATTGCTGGCCGCCACTGCGGCTTGTCGTCCGCAAGCCACGGACAAGCCCGCGCCGGTCGAGGCCGATCGCCCCGTGGCCGTCAGGCAGGGACGGGTCGAGGAGCGTGCGGTCGGCGCAACTTGGATTCTTCAGGGTCAGGTCCAGGCGGGACGCGAGTGGCGTGCCCTGGCACGGGTGGGGGGCCGCGTCGTCGGAATGGCACCCGAGTGGGGCCGTCTCGAAGCGGGTGGGGTCGTCGCGCGCCTGGCTGCCCCGGAAGTGGATGGCCAGTTGGCCCAGGCCCGGGCAGCGCTCGCCACGGCCGAGGCCGGCCGGGCGACGGCGGATGCGAATCTCAAGCAGGCGCGCGACCTCGCTCGCCGGACCCAGGACCTGGCGGAGGGGGAGGTTACGAGCGAACAGGCCCGCAGCCAGGCGAGGACGATGGTCGAGGTGGCCGAAGCCCAGACGGCTCAGGCCCGATCCGCTTGCGCTCAGGCTGCGGGCGTCCTGCGGACGGTCCAGGCCCAGTTGAACGAGACCATTGTCCGGATGCCGGCTGCCGGGGTCCTTTCCCAGCGCCTCGTGGAGCCGGGGGCGGTCGTGATGCCGGGCCAACCGCTTGCGGTAGTGGTGGAGGACGGGCGCATGCATGTCCGGGTCGCGCTCCCGGAACAGGCGGCGGGGGCGGTTGCCGTCGGAGACAAGGCCGCCTTCGAGCCTGTGGCCTTTGCGGGGCGCCGGTTTCCTGGCCGCGTTACGGCGCTGGGGCCTGTGCTCGACCCGGTGGCCCACACCCGGCCCGTCCGGATCGAGTTGGTGGGCGACCACCCGCTCCGCCCGGGCATGTCCGTCGAAGTGCACCTCCGTGGTCAGGAGCGCAAGGCCTTGGTCGTTCCCTTGGCTGCGGTCATAACGTTCGAAGGCAACGATGCCGTCTATGTGGTCGAGGGCGGCAAGGCACGCCGTCGTGGCGTCACGATCGGTTGGCGGGATGCACGCCACGTCGAGTTGGTGCGCGGAGTCGATGCCGGGACTGTCGTCGTGACGGAGGGCGCCGACTTCGTGAAGGACGGTGACGCCGTTCGCGCGGGTGCCGACCGTTGAATTTTTCGGCACCCTTCATTCGCCGCCCGGTCCTGACATCGATGCTGATGCTCGTGCTGGCTGTGCTGGGCGCGATGAGCTTCGGCAAGTTGTCCGTGGATCTGTTTCCGGACGTCGACTTCCCGGTGGTAGTCGTCACGGTGCCGTTTCCCGGGGCTGCGCCTCAGGAAGTCGAGGCGCTCGTTGCCAAGCCGGTCGAGGAAGTCATGGCCGGCACCCCGGGACTCAAGGCGCTCAGCAGCACGAGTCGGGAAGGCGTGGCCATCGTCGTGGCCCAGTTCAGGCTGGACGCCGACCCGCAGGCAGCAGCGGCCGATGTCCGGGACAAGGTCGCCGGCCTCGGGACCCGCTTGCCTGCTGATGCCAGGACGCCGGCAGTCCAGGTCTTCGACCCGGCCAGCGAGCCCATCATGACCTTTGCCTTCTCCGGCGGACGGCCCGAGCGCGTCTCCGCCTTCCTGCGGGAGCGCGTCCGTCCTCGTCTCGAGGCCCTGTCCGGCGTGGCCGCCGTGCGTCCTTTCGGCGAGCGTACCCGCGAGGTCCGTGTCCTGCTGGAGCCGTCGCGGTTGGCTGCGGAGCGCGTCACGTCCGTGGCCGTGCTCGATGCCCTGCGTGCCTGGAACGTGGACATGCCGGGCGGTCGAGTCGAAGAGGCCGGCAGGCTGATGACCTTGCGAACGCTGGGTCGTGCCCGAAGTGTGGAGGAACTGGGCGATATCGGCGTACGGGACCTCAACGGTGGCGTCGTGCCTCTGTCCCGGGTTGCCCGCATCCGCGACGATCGACGCCGGCCCGTGACAGCCGCGCTCGTGGACGGACAGCCAGCCGTCGTCTTCGGGATCGTGAAGGCCCGGGGAGCGAATGCGGTTCGGGTCTCCGCCCGGGTCCGCGAGGCGCTGGCTGCCCTTGAGCCCGAGCTTCCGGCGGGTGTCGGACTCGTTTCCACTCGGGACCAGACGGAGTTCATCCGCGAGGCGAACCTGTCCGTCTGGGAGCACACGCTGGTGGGGGGGCTCTTGGCCGTGGCCGTCCTTCATCTCTTCCTGCGCAGCAGAGCGGCAACCTTCATCGGCGGACTCGCGATTCCCCTGTCCATCCTCGGGACGTTCTGGCTGATGCAGCGGGCCGGGTTCAGTTTCAACCAGCTGACCAACCTCGGCCTGTCGATGGTGGTCGGCATCCTGGTCGATGATGCCGTCGTCGATCTCGAGAACGTCTGGCGCCACATCGAGCGCGGTGAGGAGCCGATTCGTGCCGCCATCGATGCGACGGCCGAGATCCAGCTGGCCGTCACGGCCACGACGATGGCGATCGTGGCGGTCTTCATTCCCGTGGCCTTCATGGATGGCTTGATCGGGCGTTTCTTCGAGCAGTTCGGCTGGACTGTCGCCTTTGCCGTATTGGTTTCCTTGCTGATCGCCCGTACGGTCACGCCGATGCTCTCGGCCCGCATGTTGCGGCCGGCCGTATCCGGCGCGGGTGAGGATCAGGACACAGGCTTTCGCTGGGCTGCGCCCTACAGGCGCCTTCTGGGCTGGGCCTTGGGGCATCGTCGCCGGGTTCTTGCGGTTGCGCTGCTGTCCTTCGTCGCGGGCCTCGCGCTCGTTCCGTTCATCCCCAAGAGCTTCCTCGAGCAGGCTGATGCCGGGGAGTTCATGCTCACGGTCAAGGCCCCGAAGGGAAGTTCGCTCCAGCAGACGCTGACGCTGGCTCAGGGCGTGGAACGCCTCGTCCGTGCCCGCAGCGAGGTCCGTACCGTCCTGACCCAGATCGGTGTCGAGGACCAAACCGACCTGGCCCGGATTCACGCCGTACTTCGTCCGCGGTCCGAGCGCGGCTTGACCGACGTGCAGGTGGCCCACGCCGTGCGTGACGAAGCCCAAGCCTTGCCCGGCGTGCGGACCTCGGTGATGGTCATCGGCATGGTTGCGCAGGGCGATCAGAACTACCCCATCTACGTCCAGCTTCGTTCCGAGGACCTGGATGCCCTCGCCCGGATATCGTCCCGGCTGGTCTCGGCCCTGCGCCGGCACCCGGGTCTCGTGGACATCGACTCCAGCCTGGGGTCGGCACGTCCCGAGTTGCGGCTGGTGCCGGATCGGGGGCGCATGGCGGCGCTTGGCCTGAGCCCGGGGGCCGTCGCCTCGACCTTGCGGCTTGCGACCGAAGGCGAGACCGCCACCAACCTGACGCTCGACGACGAGGAAGTGCCGGTGCGCGTGGCCCTTGATGACCGTGTGCGCGGCGATGCCCTGCGATGGGCCGCCCTCGAGATCACGGGTCTGCTTGGTCCCGTGTCCCTGGGACAGGTCGTCTCGGTCCGGCGGGGTGCCGGCTACGCCGAGATCGAGCGCCTTGACCGCGGTCGCGTCGCGACGGTGGTGGGCAACCTGAGGCCGGGCATGGCCCTGGGCGATGGCCTGGCCATCGTGGCTGAAGAAGTGGCCAAGATCGACCTGCCGCCCGAGGTGACGATCTCGCTCGAGGGCCAGGCCAAGGACATGGCCGAGAGCTTCACGGGGTTGGTGCAAGCCCTTCTGCTGGCCGTCCTGTTCATCTACGTCATCCTGGCCGTGCAGTTCGAGTCCTTCATCCACCCCTTCACCATCATGCTGTCGTTGCCGCTGTCCGTCGTGGGGGCTTTCCTGGGATTGTTCCTGACGGGAACCGAGTTGGGCATCACGGCGATGATCGGCGTCATCATGCTGATGGGCATCGTCACCAAGAATGCCATCCTGCTGGTGGACGTGACCCTGTCACGGAGAGCGGCGGGCATGGCTGTCGAGGAAGCGCTGCTGGCAGCGGCTCCGGTACGTCTCCGGCCCATCCTGATGACGACTGCGGCCATGGTCATGGGGATGATGCCCATGGCCTTTCGCCTCGGCGCCGGCAGTGAGTACCGCTATCCGATGGCCATCGTGGTGATTGGCGGGTTGCTCGTCAGCACCCTGCTGACCTTGGTGGTCATTCCTGTCGCGTTCGCCGAGGCCGAACAATGGGCGGAGCGCTTCCGGCGCCGTTCGGATCCGGCGAGAATCCGGGAGGATGCGGGTAGGTTGGAAGCGGGTATCTGACCGCCAATGACCGATCGTTCTGATGACCTTGCCTAATTCCTACGCTTTGCTCGGTGTCGCCCCGACGGCCACCGAAGACGAGATATGGACCGCCTTCCACACCAAGGCCGCGGTGCTGGTTCGTGATCGTGCAAGCGAGGACTATGCTCGCCTGCTCGATGCCCTGCAGGAATTGACGGACCCCGAACGAAGAGCCCGCCTCGATGCGCGGCTGAGGGGCGAGCCCACCCCTGAGGCGCTGGCGCCGGCGCCGGCGCCTCAGCTGCCCGTCGAAGCCTCCCGGACGCCAACCCTGATCTTGCGTCTGACGATGGACGAGATGGTGGACCAGGCCCGTTTCCGGGAGATGGCCGTCCTGCTCGACGAGGAGGCCAAGGTCGCGCCTCCCTCTGCGGGTCGCCTTGCGCTAAGGGCCTTTGTCGCCTTTCGCATCGGGGACGACGCGCTCGGCTTCGTGCGCCTGAAGCAGGCGCTCGCCCTCGATCCGGCGTGCGCCTACGCGCACTATGCGCTTGCCGTCCACGTCCAGCAGCGAGGCAGGGCCGAGGATGCTTGGCGCATCCTGCAATGGGCCTTGCCGCATATTGGCGGGGATGATGACCTCTGGGGCAAAGTGATGCGCCTCGCTGCGCTGCTCGGTCAAGCCGATGGTCCCGTGCCGGCGTTGATGGTCGCGATCGATGATCATCCGTCCTCGGTCCAGATGGCGACGTTGCTGGTCGTTCGCCTGCTGGCCCACGACCAGGGCGTGGACGCGATGACGCGGGCCAAAGCAGTGCTGGCCCGGCGGCCCGATCAGCCGGACGCGTGGCTTCTTCTCGCCCGGACCCAGTCGTCGCTGGGGGACGCCGCAGGCGCCGAGGAGAGCTGCATGAATGCTCTTGACCGGGATCCGGGCCACGCAGCCGTCCTCCTGTTCCTGTCACGACTCTACTTCGACGCGATGCATCCCGGGACGGAGCGGATGCTCCTTCGTGCAGCGGCCGTCAGCCCCAGGGATCCGGAACTTGCGGGCCTGCAGGGCCTTGAGGCGCTTCGGCGCGGAGATCTCGAGGCCGCCGAACGTCACCTCGCCCGGGCCTTGGCGCTGGATCCCGCCTCCGTGCGCTACAGCGGGGCATTGGCCGAAGCCCAGCTTCGGCTGGGCAAGCCTGCGGAGGCGCTTCCCCATGCACGCCTGCTGGCGAGTCGGTTGCAGGATTCCGAGCGCGGGCCCTTCCTCGCGGGAGAAGCCCTGCTCATGCTGGGGCGCCTCGAGGAGGCCATCGTCAGCTACCAGGAGGCCCTCCATCGCGCGCCACGCCATATCGCCAGTCTGTATGCCGTCGCGCAGTGCCACGCGTCCCTTGGCCGGCCTGCGGAGGCCCTGGGTTACCTGATGGCCCTCACGGCTTCGACGGCGCCCGTGCCTGAGGTCCTTGTCCTGAAGGCCAGGATGATGGTCGCAATCGGCCAGCAGGTGCATGCCGAGGCCACGTGGCGGGAGGTGCTTTCGCTGGACCCGCATTGCGTCGAGGCCCAATTGGGCCTCGCGGGGGTCCTCGTGGTGACTGGGCGCGAGGATGAGGCGTGGGCCATCATGGACCCGTTGATGGCGACGGGTGGCGACGATCCCGACGTGCTCGACGCTCTTGCCCGGATGTGGACGGACGTAGGGCGTATCGACACGGCCGTCGCGCTCTGGCAAAGGGCGCTGGTGCTCCGACCCGGCGACAGGTCCCGCTACGAACCTTATCTCGACGCGCTCGAGTGTGCCGGCTCATGGGAGTTGCTGCAGGGGACGCTGACCCAGGCGATGCGTTTCTTCCCCGAAGACCCCGGCCTGATCCTGCGCTTGGGCCGGGCCTATGAGTCGCGCGGACTCGCCAGCGAGGCGGTTCTCGCCTATCGGCGCTACCTGCGGCTGGCACCCCGTTCGGGTGATGCCAGGCATGTCAGGGCACGCCTCGAAGCCTTGGGTGCGCCTTAGCAGGCGGCTGCCCCGTGGCTGCTCATCGCGTGACGAGGGGTTTGCGGCGCATCACCTGTCGCGCAAGGTAGCCGCGTGCGTTCGGCGCCGCCGGGTCCTGCGGCGCAAGCTTCAAGAACGTACGAAAGGAGGCTGCGGCGTCTTGGGGCCTGCCCTGCCGATGCAGGGCCACGGCGAGGTTGTAGTGTGCCGCCGTCAGGGTGGGATCGCGTCGAATGGCGCGGCGACAGGCCTTCTCGGCTTCCTGGTGCCGGTTCAGGGCAATCAGGGCGAGGGCACGGCCGACATCGGCGATGGCGGGGTTGGCTCCAGCCTTGGCGGCAGCCTCGAAGGACAAGAGGGCGTCCTGATGATGCCCCTGTTTCCACGACCGGGCGCCGTCCGCGAGCAGGGCCGAGGCACCCGACAGGGCCGGCTGCCTCATGGCGCGCGGCAGCCTTGGTGGCGTGGAGGGTCGCGGGGCATCGGCCTGCATCTGCCGTTGTGAGACCGGTATGGGTGCTTCCGGGGATGAGGCTTGTTCCGTCGTGGCGTGCGGGGGCTGCCCCGGACGGACCAGCAGGCCCCATGCCACGAGGCAGGTTGCGAGGACCGGCAGCGCCCAGGCCAAGGGTGTCGTCGGTTTCCTGCGTGTGCTTCGTAGCCTGGATGCGGCGGGGCGTTCAGCCGGCGCCGCAGGCTCAGGAGGGGCGGGGGGCGGCTTGTCGGTCGTTGTCAATTCGGGAGGCGTCTGGTCGGGTTGTGTGCCTGCTTGGGTAGCCGCATGCATCGCCGCTTGCGTCGTTCGATGGCGGCGTTCCTGTTCGTGTCGCGCGATTTCGCGTTGACGGGCCAGATCGGCAAGAATATCGAGGTCCGTGCCCGAATGCAGCGGCTCGGTCCGAGAGGGCGCGGCAGGAGAGGGTGCCCCCAGGCCTGCGGCGACCTCGGCCAGGCGATCGAGGGCGGCTTCTGCCCGGCCACGCGCCTCGGGCGTCGTCGCAACATCGCGGCGACGTTGCCAACGGCTGCGCGCGGCCTCGAGCGCGCGGCGCAACTCCGCATCCGTCGCGTGTTCGGGCAAGCCCAGGAGTTCCCACGGTTTCATACGGCGGCCCACCATGTACCGTGCAGCGTACCGCATGAGGGGCATGAGCCCTCCTCGCACGGGTCGCCACAAGCGGCGCAGGTACGCCGGCTGTTCTCGGACTCGGCAAGAACGAGCGGCGGCCAGCCCTCGCGTTCGAGCCGGGCCCACAGGGCGCCTGCCCAGGCATCAGGTGCATCGGGAGCCTGCAAGGTGCGCAACAGGCGTGCGTATTGCCGGGCATGCCGGCGTCGGGTCTCGGCATCCGCAGGTATGCAAAGACCCTCGGCGGCCAGTGCCCGCACCCGGGGCAACCATGTCGCCTCCTGCACGATCCGTCCGGGCAGATCGAGCGGATGCTGGCCGGGGGCGATGGCCTCCCATCGGCTGTCCTCGCGCAGGATCCGGAAGGCCCCGGCAGCCCAGCGGATGCCACCCGATGCCAGCGTCGCAAGTACGGCGACCGCATCCTCGGGCGATGGGCCGGGAGGTGCGGAGTCCGCTTGGCCACTCCAGCCCAGAAGCCAACCCGGGCGCAAGGTTCGTCCCCCGTGGCCCGTGAACGGATGCAGGGTCGGGTCATAGGCCCTGGTCGACCGGTTGGCGAGGGGCTTGCTTCCGGCTGGGGCCGTGGCGGCCATGGCCGTGGCCCTTACGGCGCGAGCCGTCAGGGCGCCCATCAGGTCGGCCACCTGCGGCACCACCGCCATGGCCCGATGACCGATCAGGTTGTCCACCCAACCCTGACCGCCTGCTGCCTGCAGCAGCGGGTCGTCGGGTCCCTTCTCGAGCATCGCGAGCGCCTCGCGTACGGCGTCCTCGTGCTCCTCGGCCAAGGCCGGCATGGCTTCCCGGTCGATGATCGGCCCGAGCTGGCGCAGACGTCGCAAACCCTCCCGGCCGACCATCGCACGCCACGCCTGCAGGGATCGGGCCATCCGATCGATCATGGCTCCTTGTTCCTCGAGCTGGAATCGTCGGGTCCGCCAGGTGCGCCACTGTTCCAGCAACCGCCACCAAGGCTTCAGATCCTCCACGGCAAGCAGGACTTCATCCGTGGTCAGGGCCGCGCTGCCCAGAAACCGTCGCGGTCTGTGATGCAGCCCGTTCAATCGGTCCGCTGAAGCGGCCTCGGCCGCGGGGGCCGACACCAACCAGCTTTCCAGCTGGCGGTCGACAGCCTCCTTGCGCCGGGTGATGCCGGTCTGCACCACGTCGAGCAAATCGAGCCAACAGTCGACCGCGCCAAGCGTCGGGCGCTGGGGACCGGCGGGCCAGAGATCTTCCCGCAAGGCGATCCGCAGAGCGTCGCGTGCTTCCTCGACCAGAGCCGAGTCCGGGGTCCAAGCCGGCTCCCGGGCCGACTCCATCATGTCCAGCTCGGCCTGCAGCCAGGCACGCAGCGTCTCGCCCCGGATCGGTCCTTCCGAAACCATGGTTGCCGCGACGAGACCCGGATCGACCGGCAGCTCGGGTTTCGGATCGAGGACGCGCCAGGTGGCCAGCAACTCGTCCTGGGCAGGGCGCAGGGGGTCCAGCAGTTGTTCGAGCAAGCGTGCCTCGAGGATGGCCTGAACCCTCTCCCTGTCGTGGCCGTTGACCTGTCCGGTCCACGTCCCTCGGGGCAACGGCGATTCGGGCTCCGTCAGCAAGTCCCGCAGCAGGATGCACGCCGCGGAGGTTTCGTCCGGTGTGGCCCTTCCTCCGGGCCCGACGCCGTCCACCCACGTCACGGCCAGCGGGCGCTCGGTGGGCTTCGCCCATCCGGCCAGCGTGGCGAGCAGGGTCGCCTCGGGGTCACGTCCCGAGAGGACGAGATGAATGGCGCCCCGGTCGGCGGACAGGATGCGCTTCCAATCGGTCTCGGCTTGCTGAAGGGCGTGCACGAGCGTGCGTTCCCCGGGCACGCATGCCAGCCAGGGGGCGCGGCTCCACGCAGCGGGCGGATCGGCATCCAGCAGTTGGACCGGGCCAGGAAAGCCAGACGGGCGCTCCGAGGCGACCACGGCCACGATACGAGGCTTGGGGCGCTTGTCCGGTGCGACGGCCATGGCAAGCAAGTCATCCAGCATGCCGAGGGTTCGGACGCCGGACGGGCCGATGCCGATCAGGAGCGTCATCGCTGGCGCCGCCACCACGAGCGGGCATGGCCCACAGCCAACAACTCGAGGTTCGATCCGGCCTCCTTGTCGTCCGGGCCCAGGCGGTATTCACGCAGGACATCCCCCTCGCCCCATGTCAGCCACCAGCCATCCGGGCGCCACTCGCGAAGCATGGCCGTCCGCCGCCACAACTCGGGCAGGTATGCCTCTGGACGTGGCCGTGGCCAATGTGCTCCGCCAGGGGGGGGCAGCGGGGCGCTCGTGACCGGGTTTCCGGGCATGCGCCAGTTCCGGGGCTGTCGGGATGCCAGCTCAGGCACGAACCATCGGCCGTCCTCGACGCCCCCGTGGCGCCGATGCGCGGGCGGAGGCGGGTCTTCGTCGCGCGCAACCGCCACCCGTCCGTGCGCTGAAACGGGGGGGGCGTTCCAGGCCTCCTCGAGCAGGCGCCAGAGGCTGTCGGTCCTCGGAAGATGCTGCCTGCGCAGGTGCCAACCCTCTTCGTCGAGGCGCTGGCCCAGCGGTGCGACGGCGAGATCCCTCGCCCGGACCAACTGCAGCAAGAGGCTGCGATCGTGGCGCTCGACCTCGTCCGCGACATCGGCGAGGTCGAGGGGCACCATGTCCTCATCCAGCACGGGATCGGGGGTATCCGCGGCCGCCAGGTGTCTGGCCACGATGGCGAGGGCCGATTCCGCAGCCTCGATTCCGTGTGCCCTGCGTACGGCATCGAGATGGCGTTTCAGACTGTCGGCCATCCAGGCCAGTGGCCATCGACCTGCTTGCCAGGCTCGGGCGGCAGCTTCCCTCGGCCCTTCAGCGGTCGGCTTCCAGGGCCAGAGTGCCCGCTTCAGGGCTTCCTCGACCTCGGCCGCGAGCGGAGCCGTCGGATCAAGGACGCGCCAGGGGCCAGGCAGTTCATCGATGGCGGGGGTCCAGCCCGAGGCGGAGCCCGGCGGATGGCGACGCACCGCAGGGTGCGGTCGCAGGCCGAGCGGATGGGCGGTGGGCGGTAACTCGCCGCGGGCCCAGAGGCGAAGGGCCGTGGCCAGCACCGCGGTGGCCGGCAGGCTCCCTTCGTCAACCAGGTTGCGGACACCGTCTCCGACCAGGCGCGTACCGGCCGAGACCGCCACGAGCATGTCCACGCCCGGTGCCGTCTCGAGGAAGCCTGCCGGTGCTCCGGGACGAACCTCGCGAAGATCCAATACGACGACGGTTCCGGGATGGACCTGCCGAGGCCACCCTTCGAACCCGGTGGTTCCGGTCGGCAAACTTGGTCGCGCCTGCTTCAGGGCTTCGTGGGCCGTCGGCCCGAGCACGTGGACTTCCGGAGGCCTCATCCCCGGACCCAGACCCCGAACCAGATGCTGGCGCCGATGACGATCAGGACCGTGGCCAGCAGGACCTGGGTGGTGAGCGGTTGCCCCGGGCACAGGGCCAGGATCGCACCGGCGACGGCAATCAGGCATCCTGCCCCCAGACCGGCCATGGCGGCCTCGAGCGGGCGGTCGGGAAACTGCGCCAGCAACGGGCGCGGAAGGCCCCACGCTGCCCATGTGGCCAGCAGCAGGCTTGCCACCACGATCATGATTCGGGTTGCCGTCACGTCATCCACGGCTTTCCTCCCCGTCCAGCACCAGCTCGACCGTGGCCTCCTCGAACCCCGCCTCGCGGTAGAGGGAATGGGCCGCGACGTTGGCCGTGTGCGTGAAGAGGCGCAAGCGATGGATGCCGACCTTGCGGGCTTCGTTCCGCGCGTCGTCGAGCAGCAGGCGCCCGAGGCCTTGGCGGCGATGCCCGGGATCGACCGCGAGGATGACGATGAACCACTCCCGCACGCCCGTCACGGGATGATGAGTTGGCAGCGACCAGCAGCAGGCCGAGACACCGCCTCCCGGGGCGCGGGTGACCCGGACGTGGCCGCCCTGCTCGCGATACCAGGCCCACTGGGCCTCGATGCGATCGCGGGCCTCGCTGCGTGTCATCCGGGCCAGGTCGGGATAGCTGGCCCGGACGGCCTGGCCGAACAACTCCAGCAAGACCGGTCGATCCGATTCTATTGAGTCCTCGATGGCGACGGGCTCAGCGGTCATGGTGTCTCAGGACATCGGACAGCCAGGTACGGTAGGCCCTTTGCCGATCGGGACTGGTCTTGTCCGCCCACGGTGCCCAAGGCCGGCTCCAACGCACCCCGCCGACCATATAGCGATACCTGCCGGGATGGTCGAGCGGCCACGGATCAACCAGATACCGTGGCCCGGGGGCGCTGATGTTGCCTATCATCACCCAGTGCGCGTCCTGGTCGGAGTCGACGGACCGCAGGACCACGACCTGGTCGAGTTCTTCCTTCCAGCTCAGCAGGGTTCCCGCGGGTGCGTCGGCCATCTGGACCTCGAGGGTCGTGGCTCGAGGCTCTGGCCACGAGGGCAGGGCGCCCCGCACCGCATCCTGCAGCGCCGGCCCCAGCAGCAGGGCCAGTGCGGCCGCGATGCCTGCCATCGTGCCGGCCGCACGCTGCATGAATTGTCCAAATGGCGTGAGGTGGTCGAGGGCGGGCCACAACCCGGGCAGGAGCAGCGGGGGGGTCAGAGGCTCGAGGCGACGTGCGGTCTTGAGCGCGAAGCGTGCACGCCCACGCGCGCCATCATGGGCGAGTACGAGCGGACGATGGCCCTCGGGTACCAAGGCGGGCAGGATTTTCATGGCTTGGTCGCGCTGGCGGCGGACCTCCCGGGTTCGCCACCACCTGAGCGGGTGGCGCCAGGGCCTGGGGTCCTTGCGACCTGTCGTGGCAGCAACCGGACCCGTGCCTCCTCCGGCGTGCCGGACGGCCATGTTGCCCTGTGCCGCATAGTCGTCCTCGTCGTCGAGGTTCGCGTCCTCGAGCAGGGCACGACCCTCGGCCATGTCCCCGTCGTCCTCCAGCAGGCCCCGCTCCGCAGGTGCGGCTTCGATCGGTCCCTCGTAGCCTTCCTCGGCAAGCAACTTCATCAGCAGCTCATCCTGGTCGTCGTCGAGGCCGGCGAAGGCGGGTATCGGACCGGCTGTTGCCGGGGCATCGTGCGGCAGGGGGTCGAGGGATTCCAGGCGCATCGTGACCTGGCGCAAGGTGCCGGGAAGCATCCACCCGATCAGGCCCAGTTCCTTGAGGCGCTCGAGGTCCGCGGGCGCGAGACGCCCGATAGGGACGACGGCCGTGATGCGGTGGGTCGACTGGCCTTCGGGACCCCAGGCGCAGTCGCCAAGCAAGGCCGCCTCCCCCTCCGTGGGCCACGCGAGGTCTTCCGGTACCGAGATGCGATGCTCCCCGTACAGCATCTCGAGGCTGCGAAAGCGAGACAGTGCCGTCTCCGGCAACGGCACGAGCGGGGTATCGTCGGTGGGCGCCCCGGAGGCCGTGGCCGCGGCGTCCCCGAGGGGCGCCTCGACTTCGTCGATGACATAGCGCACGGGCTCCGGGGTGGGCGCCCGGACCGGATTAAGCACGTCATCGGGCGCGGATCCCAGGATGGCACGCAGGGCCGAGACATCCTCCCCGGGGACCCCCCAGGCATCTTCGGTCGTGACGTCCGGGCCCGGGGGGGCCGGGTTTCCACCCGTCGGGTGCGCTGCGGGCGGAGCCACGGCGGGGTCGAGCGGCCCGGTGCCGAAACGCTTGAACAGCGCATCCAACTCGGGATCGTGCTCAAGGCGCGTCAGTGTCTCGAGGAGGACCTCCTCGGGCACGTCCTCGGCGTCCGGAACTTCAGGCGCCACGGGAAGGTCGTCCGGGACCGGAAACACCTCCGGTTCTTCATCTGTCCCCGTTTCCGTCCCCGTCGTCTCCTCCAGAAGGTCAACCGGCGGGAAGAAGTCTTCCTCTTCTTCCTCGACTTCACCTTCCGGTTCGGTTACGGGCACGTGTGCGCGCAGGCTCTCCGGCACCAGCTCATCCAATGTCGGGAAAGGCATCTCGCCGCTCAGGAAGCGCAGGAGCAGGTCCTCGGGCTCCTCAAGAAGGTCCAGCACCTCGAGTTGGGAGGCTTCGAGCACGAAGACCGGCTTGTCGGGAACGGGCAGGATGGTCCAGCCGCGGTCTTCCGGCGTTTCAGGAGACGCCGGAAGGTCCACGTCGGGCAGGATGGCTTCGACCTCGACCTCGGCAGGGCTCAGCTGGGGCACCGGAGGCACCGGAGGCACCGGAGGCACCGGAGGCAC
>Ga0194133_10001479_pt1 | contig 40421 bp, 36 predicted proteins | sample TA2KigOf40mmetaG_FD_155448 | JGI IMG/M metagenome (GOLD analysis project Ga0194133, IMG submission 155448) | Freshwater microbial communities from Lake Tanganyika, Tanzania - TA2015055 Kigoma Offshore 40m | ecosystem: Environmental > Aquatic > Freshwater > Lake | place: Tanzania: Lake...
ATCTACTAGAGTCCGGAACATACAAAGAAATTTTAATCGTAGATGACATAAATGACAGTGGGGCTACATTTAATTGGATCATGGAAGACTGGAGATCTACTTGTTTTCCTAATGACGATTCATGGGATGAGGTATGGAACCAGAATGTAAAATTTGCTGTTTTGGTAGATAACCTTTCTAGCAAATGTTCAGTTCAAATGGATTATATAGGTATTGAAATAAACAAAGCTGAAAAAGATGTTTGGGTAGACTTTCCCTGGGAAGATTGGTGGACAAAATGATTGATGCGCTAGTGAAAGTACACTGCACAGATGCGGGTAAGAGTTTCGACATGCACGTGATTGGATACAAACCTAAGGCGCTTTTAGAAGTTGCTTTTCAAACAGTGAAAATTAGACTACAGTATATGGAGAGGACACGAGCATTCGCTGGCAGTTTAGGCGGGCGCGAATTCGTAATCAGAGAAGAAGAATTACCTCAAGAACGCAAGGAGTTTAGGAGATGAATGACTTAAAGAAAGTAGTGCCTTGGGAGGTGAATTGTATTGACGATTCGAAAGGTGCTCCCTGGACCGAACTAGTAGACGAAGATTTTCATGTTAAAATCTTCCGAGATGGATATCCGGTCACAGAAGGGCACCTTCTATTTGTGCCTAAATATAACAACTTTGCAGTGTTAAATGATGCGTTTGCTAGCGCCATTCGCCACGGTGAACGCAAACTTATCGAAGGCGAATGGGACGGTTTTAACATCGGAATGAATATCGGCGAAGCTGCTGGGCAGACCTGCACCTGGCCTCATGTGCATTTGATACCTAGGAGAAAGGGCGACATGCCAGATCCAACAGGCGGTGTCCGACATGTTATTCCAGAAAAAGGTAATTATCGAAAGTGGAAATAAATGAGTAGAACTTTATTCATAGGTGACAGTCATACCATGGGATATAAATCAGTTTTGGATAAAACTGGTTTGGGAAGTTTTAGTCAATGGAATGATAATAACTATGCAGAGATATACAGCGAAATTAACAACAAACCTGTTATTATATATGCATTATCCGGCGCAAGTAATCGATTATATACAGATTGGCTGAAATCAATGTTTGAAACATACAAGGATATTGACGAAGTTTTTATTTGTTTAGCATCATTCAACAGATTTATTATTGCATTAGATGACATCACTAATGAAGAATGTATTCCTATCGATTGGTTTAAATTTAAGTTAGAAAATTCTACAGAAACAATACATAGATATATGGATGGCATAGTAAGAGATAATACTATGCAGTTACTGAACAAATCTACACTTAAAGATTACGATAATTATCCTGGAATTGAATTTAGCAGCGAAAATGGTTTAATAACTCCGGACTTACGTAAACATACATTTATGCAAGTCAAATTATTTTTTGAATTGAACACTTTTATAGAAAAGAAAGAATTTTTAAATTCTGTATATACATGGGATAATATTTGTAAAGATAATCATGCACAACTTCATTTATTTAATTTTACCAACAGACTCAAATTTCCAACGAAATTTGATTATTATGGAAAATTAAAAAACACAAAAATTGCAAATAAAACAGTTGAATCATTTCTAGGAAATTTAGGATTCAATCATAAAAATTTTCTAATTGAAGATAACGAACATTACAATAAAGAATATCACGAACTGGTTGCTAAAAATTATATCCCATGGCTAAAAACATTAAAAAATTACTCATAGCAGGAGATAGTTTCGCAGCGTTCTGGCCGGCATCTACTAACGGTTGGGTAAATCTCTTGGCTCAAGATTACGAAGTAAAAAATATTGCTAAGGCAGGAGTTGGAGAATATAAAATATATAAACAAATACAAAATATCAATTTAAATAATTTTGATTGTATAATAGTCAGTCATACCAGTCCTAGTAGAATTCATACTAGAAATCATCCTTTGCACAAAACAGGATTTCATGACCAGTGCGATCTCATTATATCAGATTTGATGGGACATTTTCAACCTTTCAATAAAAATCTAGCTGCATCTAAATCTTTTTTTAAATTTCATTATGATGAAGAATATCAGATAGACATCTATAAATTACTTCGAGAAAAGATCAATAAATTAATTCATATACCCTATGTCAGTTTAAGTCACATTGAAATTGTCAACGAATTAAAAATTGAGACTAATCATATAGATTTCAGTGATTTATGGAAAATTGAAAGAGGACAAAATAATCATTATACAGACGAAGGCAACAGAATTATTTACAATACAGTCAAACAATTTATAGAAGATTTACATGACTGAAATTTGTGTACCTTGGAAAAGTCAGAGCGATCTTTGGTGGAATGAAACCTGTGCTCGTATTATTGATCATTTCGGACTTCCTGGAGATCGCTACACGACTGAAGTCAGCGTTGATTCTATGAAATTCTTTTTTCGAGACGAAAGAGAAGCGTTTATGTGTCGTATAATGATCAGTGAAGAACTATGACAAAATTTATTTTAGGTTTTTTATTGGCTTGTTTACTGTGGATATTAATTTTACATAACATAGAAATACCGGAATACAAAATTTATGATTGTAGCATGGCAGAGTGGAATCAAGAAATTCCAAGAGATGTAAGAGAAGAATGTCGTAAATTATATCGTAAACAAGAAAGATTTTTATGAAAGAAAAATTTAAAAAAGCGTACATGCAGATCGCAGAAGTGTTTGCAGAACTAAGCCATGCACGTAGACTTCATGTAGGGGCTATAGTAGTCAAAGACGATCGTATTATCAGTATCGGTTATAACGGGATGCCCGCAGGTTGGGAAAACAACTGTGAAGACGAAGTAAAAGAAGAACTTGACGAAAAGTTTGTTACAGTTCTCAAAACTAAGCCAGAGGTATTACATGCCGAATCAAATGCTATCGCGAAATTGGCAAAGAGTACAGAATCTGGTGCCGGCGCTACTATGTTTATAACTCATAGTCCTTGCTTAGATTGTGCGAAATTGATTTATCAATCCGGAATCAACAATGTATACTATAAACAAAATTATAGAAACGAAGAAGGAATAAAATTTCTTGAAAAATCTGGAGTTCTAATTGAAAAGTTGGATATTGACCGTTAAAGAAGATGGAATCGTAGAATTGCCAGAAGATCTGCTGAAAGAAACAGGCTGGCAGTGCAGAGACACTCTACACTGGATCGATAACAAAGATGGTTCGTGGACTTTAATTAAAGAAGAAGACTTGACAAACTTTATTAAAAAAGGTATAATAAGTAATGAGCAAAATTAAAATAGCAGAATTGTTTTACAGCATTCAAGGCGAAGGACGCTATATGGGTGTTCCGTCTGTTTTCTTACGCACATTTGGTTGTAATTTTAAGTGTGCCGGCTTCGGTATGCCCAAAGGGGAATTAAGTAATGAGGTGGAGGCGATCGCGACTAAAATTGATTCTTTTAAAACTTATGAAGAATTACCATTGGTATCTACTGGCTGCGACAGTTATGCTAGTTGGGATCCCCGTTTTAAAGACCTTTCACCAATGCTCACATCAGACGCCATCGCAGAAAGAATATGTGAGATCCTGCCATATAATCAGTGGCAAGATGAGCATTTGGTGATCACTGGCGGTGAGCCATTGCTAGGTTGGCAACGTGCTTATCCTGATCTACTGCGTCATCCTAAGATGGCAGGACTAAAAGAAATTACATTTGAGACTAATGGTACTCAAAAGTTAACATCAGAATTTAAAGAGTTTCTATCAATTGAATGGCTGATGCCGCATCCAGAATATAACAAAGAAATCACATTTAGCGTTAGTGCTAAATTAAGTTGTTCGGGTGAAGAGCGTCACGAAGCGATTCGTCCAGACATTGTATGTGAATATGAAGAAGTCGGTTATACATATCTTAAATTTGTCATAGCTACAGAAGAAGATGCAGAAGAAGCATTAGAGACTCTAGATATATATCGTGCAGAAGGGTTCGAAGGTCCTTGCTATTTGATGCCAGTTGGTGGCGTGGAAAGTGTTTATACTCTAAACAATCGTCGTGTAGCGGAATTAGCGATGAAACATGGATTGAGATACAGCGATAGACTACAGGTTCCGCTATTTAAAAATGAGTGGGGAACATGATGCAAAAATTTCTTAAAAAAATAATGGGATTAGATAGATTAGAAGAATCTATCCAAAAAGCAGAAAATGAATTAGCCGAAGCTAATCGCAAATTAGAAGAAGCATCAAAAGCACAAAAAGAAGCAGAGGCTCAAGAAGAAATATCCAAATTATCTCCCAAAGAGCGAGCTAATCGAAAAAAAGAACCTTGGGTTGGTGTATTAAATACGCATGTTAATCAAGACAACATCCGAAATGGATTTTTTGAGCTTGACTGGAACGACCATTTTGTGTTAAAATTAAAACAAGAGGGTTACGGTGCAGATGGCGATCCGGATGAAGAAATCGTAGATCGCTGGTTCCGTGAGCTTTGTGCAAACGTGGTTGTAGATGGTGACTACGGTGGTCCTGTTAATACAGGTGTTATAGACATACAGAGTGTAAAGAAAAATAATCAATGACCTATATTTTGGTAGACACTGCTAATACGTTTTTTCGTGCTAGACATGTTATAAACGGCGATGCTGACATCAAGCTCGGCATGGCATTTCATATTACCCTAAATTCTATTCGCAAAGCCTGGCAGCAATTTAACGGCAGTCATGTTATTTTTTGTTTAGAAGGCAGATCATGGCGTAAAGATTACTATGCTCCTTATAAAAGAAACCGCAGTGAGGCTCGTGCTGCTCTTAATGAACGTGAGCAAGAAGAAGATCGTGTATTTTGGGAAGCGTTTGACACTTTTAAAGAATTTATCTCAGAAAAAACTAATTGTACAGTTCTTCGTAACGAACAACTAGAAGCAGACGATCTTATCGCGGGTTGGATACAAACACATCAAAACGACAATCATGTAATTATAAGTACAGATACCGATTTCGTGCAATTAATTGCTCCAAATGTTCGACAGTACAATGGAGTTATGGAACATGTGATTACACATGAAGGAATTTTTGACGATAAAGGTAAACCGGTAATCGATAAAAAGACCAAAGAACCAAAAGCTGCTCCGAATCCAGAATGGCTATTATTTGAAAAATGTATGCGCGGTGACACTTCTGACAACGTATTTTCAGCTTATCCGGGGGTTCGTACCAAAGGTACAAGTAAAAAAGTTGGTCTTACTGAAGCGTTCGAAGATCGTAAAAGCAAAGGATTCGCGTGGAATAATCTCATGCTACAGCGATGGACTGATCACGAAGGCAAAGAACATCGTGTATTAGAAGACTACGAACGTAATCGTAGGTTGATCGATCTTTCTTATCAGCCAGATTATATCAAAGAAATTGTCTCTACAACTATTTCACAGGCTGTCGAATCAAATAAAAACATCAGCCAAGTTGGCATTCGATTAATGAAGTTTTGTAATCTTTACGATCTTAAAAAGATCGCAGAGCAGGCACAATCATATGCCGAACCATTAAATGCGAGGTACACACTATGACAGATTTACACGCTAAACCAATTATAGATAACAAATTTTGGATAGTAGAAAAAGACGGCGCTAAATTTGCTACATTACGAAAGAACGAAGATAATAGATTCGTTCTTAGTAACGAGTTAGGCGTTAAAATTTATGACAATAAAGAAAGTTTAACAAAACAATTTGGCAAAGATTTTTTTGTAGCGAAAATTCTAAAAGAAGCTGACGAATCTAAACCAAATGAGGTTCACGGATTTGGAACAAGCACAAGTCCATTCAATTCGATGTTCGATATTAAAAGAAAATTACCTTTGTTTACCAAGAGCGAAGATTCAAAAAGTTTGTACTGTGCCGGTTACTATGTTATTCGTTTTGACAAAGGTTGGGTCAAATCATTTTGTCCTAAACTAATTACTCTTCAAAGATACGAATATAGAGGTCCTTTTAAAACGGAATTAGAAATGAAACAGGCATTATCAAATGTCTCAAAATAAAATTCCTACTAATCTTCCATCTGTGGAAAAACTAATTCAACGATGTAATGTTGCAGAAAAAAGCCAACAAAAAGAGATCCGCATAACAATTCAAGAAGCTCGTGAACTTACACAGGAATTAGCTATTATTACTGCGCAAATGAGCAAGACTGTTCAGGAAATACATCAAATGTTATTGGAAATACGTGAATCTACCACTAAAATAGATGTTAAGTTCGACGGCGGTACCTTCTAATTTAGATAAATATATACGTGGTTAATCAGGACACGTATAATAATGAGTAGACCAAAACCTAAAGTAATCCTTGAATATGCCAATAAGGAAAATTATAAGATTGAACAAATCTTAGAAAGTGATGCCATATGGGCTGTATTTTATCAAGGGAAACCTTTTAATTTAAAAAGCGGAAGTTTACTAGCTTCATATCCTGGTCCTAAATATAAAAAAGTTTCTTTTTCAAATCCAGGACATGCTCATAATTTAGCAAAGAAACTTAATAGATTATTTAAGACTTCGGACTTTTCTGTATACAAATTAAGTGAAGGTGAAAAAATAAATTAATGGATCTAAAGAATACCTATACAGAGGTATTCCTCAAAGCCTCAGGACTGCCTACAAGTGATGTTTACAAATACAAAAACTTATGGTGGTACAATCTTAGAAGAAAAAAAGATCAAGGTCTTAGACTGACCGAACAAGGTATTAATTTCGTAGAATCAAAAGCTGAAATTAAAACCTATAAAATCGATCTTCCAAAAGAAACAAAAATCACTCCACAGATTTTAGTTTGGTTAGATCATTTTATCAATACTCCATTTTATCTAGAAAAAAACTTTATCAAAGTTTTATCCGAAAAGTCTGCTTTTGAACTTTATCTATTTTCCGGAGATATTAAAAAAATGGGGATGGCAAAGGCCATGAACAAAAGAATAAACCAAGAATAAGCTCTGGTTATTTTCTTTACAGTAAATATTATCATGATCGAAATCAATGCTTTAGATGTTTTGAAAGAAAGAAAAGTAGATACTGCTTTTCCTCAATTTTCCAAAATGAAAATATCAGACGGAGAATGGCATCTAAACGATATCGAAAGCTGGATTACAAATAAATTAAAGGGTAGATTTTATCTACAAAAAATACCGAATGTGGGGTCTGATGGAAAGTTGAAAGCTTCTGCATTCGTAGGTTTTGAAGACCATAAAGAACTAACATATTTTATGTTGGCCTGTCCATATCTAAGGAGAAAATAATGTCTGACGAAGTAAATCAACAAGCAGCACCTGCGACAACAGAAGCACCTGCAGCACCACCGCCGCAGGGTCCAGATCTTAATCTAAGTGATTTATCTGCACTAAGAAGTATTGTCGAAGTAGCAAGTTCTAGAGGAGCCTTCAAAGCTGCCGAACTAGAATCAGTAGGAAAAGTGTTTAATAAATTAAATAACTTTTTAGAATCAGTTGCCAAAAAGGATGCCTAAATGAAACCGATAAAACACGTAGGAAGAATTATTAAAACCGGAGCGAAAGTATTGGTAGTTTTTAGAACACTACCGGGTGAGTCGAATTACGCTTTGGTACTTCCCGTGGCGCAATTATCGGACTCGTATCATGATTCAATCATGAAACTTGTAGAATCAGACCAAGCTCAAGAATCGTTTGAATTCGGCGAAATCATGTTTACACGTACCTTTCCCGATGGCAGACCAATGCTACAGGCAATGCAAGCTGATTCTACGCTACTAAGAGTAGCTACTGATTCTGTATTGATGACACCGGTGCCCGGAACCGAAATTGGTTTACATCAGTTAAATGTATTAATCGCTGAACAGAAGAATTGTGCTGTAGACGATCTATATACATTTGTGGCAGGTGCTCCTAAACAAGGCACCGAGGTAAAAGATGTAGCCGAAGTTAAAGAACTAGGTAGAGATGTAGGAGAGCCTAATATTCCAAGAGCTCAACCATTACAGGCTAAAACTAACGAGGCATTATCAGATAAAGATATCGCCAAAGGTTTAAGGAGCCAAGCTGATGCACTTTATAAGGAAGCTGCAAGACTAAGAAAAGAAGCAGAAGACTTAGATCCAACTGTTAAAAAATCATCAAAGACCAAAGAAGTAGCAGATGCCTAAACCGCTATTTAAACCTCCGGAACATTTAATAAAAGAATGGCCGGAGGTATTCGAAGATCTTTACATGAATACTATGCCGGTTCATTATCTAGAATTAATTAGATTAGAATTTGGTAACGGACGAGTTTGGGAAATCAATATAAAAGAACAGTTGATTCATTCACACAGCGACATCATAGCAAATAAACTAGTTGAAACTTTTCAAGAATACAAAAACGAAATACAAAAAATAGATTTCAAAATCAATATCGATAAATTAAAATCAGATATAGATAAAGAAACTAAAAGAATGCTAGATTAATTTGTATATTATTTCCGTTTATTTCTATCATTTATAAATTCTCGCTTACTATTAGAGTATTCAGCAGATAATAATTTTATATTTCTAACATTTGTTAAATTTTGTATATCCATATTATCTCTAAATCTAATTACATCGGCCCACATTCTTAATTCGTTAACTGTTTCTATTCCGCATAAATTTAATAACCGCATTGTAACGTATTCATTTCTATATTTAAATTCGTGATCTTCTAATAAAAAAGTTTCTACCGCAGACTTCCAATTTTTTATTATGCAATTCCTAGCAGCTCTGTTTATGCACATTACTTGTGTAGACATCAAACTTTTATTGTTATCTACTTGATTGCAGTAAATTGTGGGAATTTCATCAACAGTATATCTTGAGAGTGTTTCAGCAACTAATTGTGTATTAGAAGAAAAGATTAAATCTGTAGTAATAAAAACATCAAAATCACAATCTATATCTGATAACGATTTTGCCAACGTGATAAAATATTCGCAAGGAAATAAATGTATTATAGTAGTATTCTTATAATCTAAATATTCTTCCGGATTTTCTTCTAATAATTTAAAATCATTAATCCAGGATATTCTACCTATATCTAATGCAATATCATCTAATGATTTTTCCTTAATACTGTGTTTTGCTTTAAAGGTTCCTTTCCAGGTTTCTTTTATAAACGGTATTAATGTACAAGAAATATTTTTTGCACCTTCAACAATTACCCTATGATTTTTAATACACTCATAGTACCGCAATTGACCTATGTATTTTACAGAAAATGTATTCATTAATGATCTGTTTTATAAATTCTATCAATAGAACTAACCTGTCCGCAGGTTTCTGCACAATAATACATTTTACCATCAGCTATTGATTTTTTAGACCAGCTATCAACAAATATATTATCGAGATGGTTTGAATCTAATATTTCTTTTAATGTATGATTTTTTAAACTTAATTTATCATATCCGTATTTTTTAACTTCGTGATGAAGTTGTAATGTTGTTAAATCGCCGTACAGACCGTTCATTCTTGTACCAACATAACAGCAAGGCATTACATTTCCGTAATTGTCGATAAAAATCTCTATCCCAGAATTAACTCTGCTTTTGCAATTAATAGAACAAGAATCAAATTTAGATAAGTCTTGAATTTTTATAGAATCATACACAGAAGTATATTGTTTCTTATGGTATTGTAATAACGATTTAGCATTATCCTTTTTCATTTCAGCATATTCTTCTTTGGTAAAAGGCCAGAATCTGTGTTCTGTAATTCCTTGTGGATTTTGTAAATTTCTATTTTCCGGATCTGTTGGTGCTTCAATTATATAATCAAGCTGGCCTTCTTTATTTAATGCCACCATCGGTTGTAGCTTAACACCGTTATCTACACCTAATGCTCGTTTAGGAAGAAATTTAGAAAAATTCATTTTTTTAGCTAATGCTTCTGCTTCTTCTATCTGATGCTCATTATGCTTGAACATTAAATATTCCCATCTTGCATTTGCTCCGGTTGAAGTAAATGCACTAGCATTTGCCATTAACTTATCCCATTTAACATTTCGTCTATATATGTGGTTAGTGTCTTCTAATCCATCTATACTAAATGTTACCCAATGTTCGGACCAATGCTTTAATAAATTTCCTAACTTAACCCAGAATTTCGGATTTCGCATCCCACCATTTGTATTAAATCTAATTTTTGTTTTAGGACTACTTGTTATAATATATTCTACGATTTCTAATACATCTGCAGAAATACAAGGATCACCGTGTACTCCACAAAATATAATTAAATCAATTTGTTTTAAAAATTCAGGGCTTAACCAACTTTTAAATTGTTTTTCGGAAATTTCACCTAATTCTAAATCAGGACGAAGCAATGGACTATTATTATAAAACCTAACACACATAGGGCAGGCAGCATTACATCTATTTGTTAATTCTATATGTAATTGTGTTATGCCGTTATAGTTATAAAACGCTGAAGTGTTTTCCATATTCTTTAAATGTTTCGTAAAAATTTTGAGATCGATAATCATCACTTTGTTTAGTTTTTGTTAAGAACAGATGAAAATCAGATTTGCTGTGATTTTTTAAATTCATAAATGCTACAACTCCGGGAATGTGTTGCCAGGCCGTTGTATATTCTTTAGAGACTGATTCTAATTTTTCTTTTACTGCGGCTTTGATGTGGTCCGGCAATATAGAAATGTTATGATGCATAGGTCCGTGTACTAAGTTAAGATACATACCCATATCTTTAGAAAAATGTTTTTCGTAAAATTCAATAGTCTCTGGGGCATCAAAAATATTTGCAGCACTTAATGTAATACACCAGCTCATATTAATATTTCCGTACTCTTTCCCAATCTCCACAAATTTATTCATATTAGATAATACTTCTTCCCACTTAGCAGGATATCTCATATATTCAAACTTGTCGCCAATTCCATCTATAGAAAAACTTAAATTAATTTGTCTAAAATTTTTCCACACTTTCATATCTTCTAGTGGCAAATGGGTTCCGTTAGTATTGTAGTGTAGTTCTATATTTTTAGAAACTCCAATGCTATCAGCCACTCTTAATAGTTCCCACATTTTCTTGCTCATAAACGGTTCGCCGCCATAAAAGTCAAACTGGCGAATCTGCGGTAATTGCGTTTTTAATTCTTCCCAAAACGGACTATCATCAGCATACGACTGATGGAATTTTTTCATTGTAGCAGCATACTCTTTATAAGAATATAAATTTAATTTATTAGTTTCATAATCTTCTTTCATCCACCCAGAACTAATGCTAGGACTACAAGTTCTGCAAGATAGATTACAGTTGTTTCCTAAATTTAATTCAAAATATGCTAATCCGTTATATGGTTCGTTCTTAAAAATGTATTTTTGATATTTGTCGTTGTCACGCATTCTCTTACTAGTTCTGCCAGAATCTTCTTCGTTCCAACATAATCTACAATTTTTATGTCTAATACCATTTTCAAGATCATTTCGTACATTAACAAATTCAGTTTTATTTAGATGTGACTCAATCGATTCTTGCCCTAATGCAGGGCCGTAACTTTCCGGAGAGTACATACAACACAATTTTGTAGTACCATCATTATTTCCACTAAGTGCGTGAAACGCATTTACACACCAACTGTGTTTATTGTTTTCATTTATCATAATTTTCGTATGTATCTTTACAGAGATTATAAAACTCTGTGTATTCAGGAAAGATGTCTAATAAATTTGTTTCGAGTCTACGATCGTTTTCTGTAAAGAAACTATAAAAATCTCGTCTGCCTTGACGAATTTTCGTCGGGTCAACAGGATTTTCTTTCATATAGTTTGTAACACGTTTAAATTTTTCGTATTCTACATCCTCAAACCATTCACTATTGTCTTGTATAAATTGAAGTGTATCGTCCATATGGTAGATAAAGTCTTCGGTAAGAATATTAATCATCCAGTGAGGTGGTTCTTTTAGATAAGGAGTATCAAATCTGATTGCTTTTTTGCCAAACTCTTTACGCCATTCTATAATTTTTTCTAATAACAATTTAAAATTTGTAACACACAAAACATTAAACGTACACATAAAATTAACTGTTGTGCCAGTGGCTAGCACAGCTCGCATATTTCTTTCCCAGTGAGCACAATCTAATCCTGTACGCATATATTCTGCTTGTTTACCCCAAGAATCTATACTAGTGAAAAAACTAAATTTACGGATTTTCTTTTTTTGAATTAAGGATGTAACACGCTCGATTAATCTATCCACTTTAGCAAAAGATACTCCTAAATTACTATTAAGACTAATTTCTAATTGAGGCGATGGTTCATTTTCGAGAAGATCAAAAAATTGCATAGCACCCGGATTCATTAAAGGTTCTCCACCGGTTATCCTTAGTGTATGCAAGTCATTCTTTAAACTCGGCCACCAACGCCAAAATGCTTCTATATAAGGATTTTCTTCCTTGGGTGCATAGTATGTTCCAGATTTTAAAAATTCTATACCGTATTGGTTGTAAGTTAAATCATAGTTACCATGTTTTTTAATTTCTTCCATCCACATAGTGCTAGCCTGTGGACAGCAATATCCGCAGCGATAATTACAGCCATTGCCGAAACTAACTTCTAGATATCTAGGATTTATAGGTGCGTCCCACGGAAGCTCTGCAATCTGTTCAATAATAGGTTCGCTAAATGTGCTAGAACTATGCAACATTCTATCTGAAAAATGTTCGCCTTCTAGATCTTCAATATTCCAACAGTAGTAACATTCTTGAGGTCGTTCACCTTCAAGCATTTTTTTACGTTGTTCTTTCTTCCATTTAGTATTATGTAATGAGCTAACATCAATTGCTATTTCATCAAGATCAATATGATGGGGCCTCGGATGGTAACAACTATGATTATCTCCTGTGTGCAGGTATAAGGTTTGATGTAACCACTTCATTGTGCAAAAACTAGGACTAACAGCGTTAAGTCTATCTCTGACATTTTTTATATGTTGAATTCTATCCATTTTGTTCTTTGCTTTTATTCCATAAAGTATTTAATGTTGGGAAGGTTTCTAAAAAGTTGGTTCCGCGTCTACGATCATGTTCCGAAAAATAAAGATAAAAGTTTTTTACAGCAACGGTGTCGTTAAAAGTTGTAGAATTAATCCAGTCTATTAATCGTTGAACTTTACTAATTTCGTAATCTTTAAAACCTTTTAATCTAGTTAGTTCGGTCTCTTTATTTTGATTCATATATTCTATTGATTGTTCTAATACATAAACCATGTCCTTGGCCATTCTAGGATCCATCCATGCTGGACTAGTTAATTGAGGAACATCGAACCATATTAACTGTCTATTGGTATTAAACTCGCAGCGTAACAAATGAATGTTTTTTACATATTCTAGCCAACCAGGAAAACTTAAAACATTAAAAGTTACAATAAATGTTAAACTATGACGTTTTCCTTTACTTAAATATTCTCTAATATTTTTATCGAGTGTTTCGAAATTTAAACCGTCTCTAATATATTCTGCCTGGGATCCCCAACTATCTAAACTGCAAAATAACATAAAATGATCAATAGACTCAGTAACGCTGTTTAATTCTTTTATAAACTTGTTCCATTGTTCGCCGGGAGGACAACAGTTACTAGTAATACTTAGATGCAGATCTTTTTTAGGATTTGCCTTAATATAATCAAACATTCTAAATGTATTCTTATCCATTAGGGGTTCACCGCCTGTCATGCGAAAAGTTTGTAGTGTTGGATAAATCTGCGGCAACCATTGCCAAAAGGCCAATAGATAAGGATTATCTAGACTATTATTAGGCATGGACTTATCTTTCATCCATGTAAGATCGTTATGATTTCTGTCTGTTAATTTAAAAGGTCCATTCCGTTCTATGTCTTGATGCCATGCAGTACTTAGATGAGGGCTACAATATGTACATCTAAAATTACAGGCCTGATTAAAATTTACCTCTACATATCTAGGGTTAGGATTTCCCTGATGTCCAATTGTCATTGCTTCTCTTATTAAGCCCGGTTTCCATACATCTAAACTTCGATATGGGCGATCACTTAAATTGTCTCCGCTATCCTCTATTTCCCAACAAAAATTACATTCTGAAGGTCTTTCACCGACCAACATTTTTTTACGTTGTTCTTTTTTATACTTTGTGTTATGCAGTGCGCTTACATCTATTTTTATTTCTTCTAAAGGAATATGATGACTTCTGGGGTGGTAGCAACTGTGCGTTTGGCCTGTGGGTATGTGAATACTTACATTATACCATTTGGCTAGACAAAAGCTCGAACTAATTTTATTAAGTTCGGATAGCATTTTTTCCGATTTATGTAGATAGACCGATTCAAATTTTCCATCAATAATTTTTACTTCGTCTCCTGCTATATTTTTATCGGCCATTTTCAAACTTTTCCTGTAACCAATTAAAGTCGTTTATCTTAGATAATGCCTCCAAATTTCCAATATTTTCTTCTCCATATTTTTTCCCTTCGATGGCTCCATCTATAGCATATTCTCCGTACTTGTTTTCTATTCCGTCATTACACCAAACTTTTAATCTTTGATCAGTTTCTTCGTCGTAATATCTGTCTATGACATTACTAGATAATTTTACACATTCTCTGAATGCACTTCTCCAGGTACTGAATGGATCAGTATTAAATTGTGTAATATTACTGATCGAAGACATAACTTTAAATTTTTCGCTAATCGATGTCGTCATATCTGGTTTAGAAACATCCATCTGCAAGGTTAATGTTTTTGGTAATAATTTTACACCCCCATAACCATATACTAGTCCATTTATAGGATTTTGACTTTTCCACACATGAACTGTTTCGTTAAAATTTTTCCTTTCTTGAAAATTATAATAAGGAATTTGAGGTATCTTAAAGTTAAAATTTTCTAAAATTACAGCATCTGCATCTACCACCCAAAACATTTCGGTCGTAGATTCCCTAGCCGCTTGAATATGTGCATTATGAATTCCTGTGATCCCATTTAATCTTTTAGCATATGAAATTTTTGATTTTAAATTACTATAGTTTTCATCTGCATTTATTTCGTTATAAGAAATAAAAAATACATCAAATGGTTTAGGATTACTGGCAATTATATCTATTTCTTTTTTTCCATTCACAAAAAATCTATTTAGAAATTCTTTGTTACTAAACGAATATGTGCGTGGAAACAAGGAAATTCCATCATAGTATTCCCCGTTTTTATATACATGAATATATTCTTTATCCCATTCAGGAACTTGGTAGGTAAAATCAAAATCATTGACTACTATTAAATCACTCCACACTACCCAAAAAAACTTAGTAAAGGCTCTAGATTTTATTTGTTCAAAAGAAGTGATTGTTTCTAGTTTTTGAGATCTAGGAAATCTCTTTTTGAATTTAAACCAATCATCGTCATTTATTTGAGATGTGCTAACGAAAAATATGTCATACATTTTTTAAATAGGTATTAGATAAGTTAATTGTTTCTATATAAAGATCTAAGGTATATTTACTTTGTTTTGCATCTAGCCAAGGCCAACTTAAACCTAGTTGTTGTTTAATTTCCCCTCCAAGATCTTTTATCGCATCTTCAAGTCCTTCATCTTTTGATTCTTCATAAGGCTTTCCGTATTGATTCCATATTCCTCGCAATATCTCAAAATCTCTAACCTCTATATAATTCCAATCACTACAATTGGTCAACCATGTTCCTAATCTTGATCCATATACCGCATATAGACCATTTTCTTCATGTGCGCCCACAGTTGACCACATACGCAGTCTGTGAATATTATGCCACCATATACGTTCTTTAATTTCCATAGGAGGAACTTTAACACCGTCTAACAGAGTCATTTTAACTCCTTCTCGGAATCCTGCTCGCCATGCCTGGAATGGTGAACCAGTTACTATAGTTTCACTATAACACTCTTTAAATTGTCTATATCCGTTTTCCCAACAAAAATCTACCTGAGCTCGATCACTTTCGCTGGCTTCATGAGTTTTCATATTCAGGACAAAATCTTTTTTCCAAATTTTTAGGCCGCCGTTTCCGTACAATAAACCGTTGATTTTATTCCTGCCTAACCAACTATAAACCTGAATATCGGGATCTGATGTATCTAATTCTAAATTAAAAAATCTAGTATCTACAACATTATCTGCATCTACAGTAATAAACCAATTTGTTTCACTTAATTTAGCCGCTTCTTTGTGAGCAGCATCTGATCCTTTGACTCCGTGAACACGTTTTGCCCAAGGTACTTTATTGCATAAATCAGCATAATGCAAATCTGCATTAGGTTCGTCATAACTTAAGAATATTATGTCTAGTTCAATCGTTTTCATCGTGAAAAATATAATTTTTAAAAAGTCTTCTAGTATAGATACTAAATTTTTTTATTTCTGGCAGATTTTCTACATGATCTTTTTCAATTAATTTACTGATCTTTACTGTAAAGATATTGTACAGTGTATGAGGATCGTTATATTCTGTAATAAAAAAATCCATTTCAGTTTCGCCGTTCCAAAATATTTTTTTACCGTTTCGATACTTTTCATGTAAAGTAATTACAATTTTATTATTTTGATTTAAGATAACAATATCGGGGTCAACAACACTCGACCATTTAGATCCTATTACTCTATGCAATACATCATCTATTTTTGTTAAAGATTTCACTTCTACTATTTCAAATTTACCATCATCTAAATCTACAAAGCAATTAAAAATAGAAGTGATTCCATTGGCTATTGACTCTGCAATCTCTTGATCAATTTCTACTTTGTATTTTACATTGACAGCCGAATCTCCTGGATATATTCCTGTGACTTTTCCGGATTCAGGATCATATCCGGCCCAGTATTGAATTTTAATTTGCTGAGGTATTTTAATCCATTCATCAAAATCCATTAATTCTTCCATGCTATTTCCTCTAATATGCTTACAATTTCGTCGGTAATTAATTTCTTGTCAACATAATGTACAATACTATTTTGGTCATAATTTCCTATTTTTATATGACCATTATTCTTAAAATAAAAACCTACATGATCTGTCCACGAATCTGCCGGCCAAGGCCAATTTTGGATCATTGGTTTCATATGAATTACCTTAGGAAATTCTAGGTCGTAAGATATTTCATTTTCTATTCCTAAGATTTTTGCGCTAAGAGAAAAAGCTTCATCAGTACCTAACAATTTAGGTTTATAGTCGGATAAAAATAAATTAGAAAATTCTATTGGGTTTTTTATAATGTGTCTACCTAATTCAAAAAATTCCTTGGCAAGGTTAGAATCTTTTTTGAAGAAAGTATAAAAACTATATAAATTTGGTAGATGATTTATTGTAAATGTTTTTCTATAAAAATCATCTATAATTGATTCCCCCCTATATGTGTAGGCTTTATTAGCAACATATAATTCGCAGTTTGTGACAAAATAGTCTATCCAATGACTGTAATCTTTAGTAAAAATCATATCTGCATCTAAACACACAGTATTATCGAATGGAGAAAGCTGATCCATCCAAGATCTTCCATTCCAGAAGGTTTCTTGATCCCATTGTATAATATGATCAAAGACCCAAGGACTCTTTACTGACGAGATCAATGATGGATTATCTATTACTAATGCTACATGACCGTATCCAGGTTTCTGAGTATTTTTAATACTAAGTGCGAGTGCATAGGCCATTTTTAAATAATCAGTGTCTTTACTAGAGGACACAACAATCAAATATCCAAAATTCATATGATTTCTAAAAATTCCTTACTATTTCTTATAATGCTTTGCTTGTTCATAATGTGTACATCTCTATCTCGGCTAGACATCGCTACAAATTTTTCCTCATTGACGCAATCACTAATTAAAAAAGTTAATGTTGATTCGTGAACCTTGAACAATACATCCTTATCTATGATTGTATTAATCGGTGGTAAAGACCTTGATCCTATATCTTGGTATCCGTCTAATATGTGTTTAGCTATTGAAAATGCTATGTCGTTACGATATTGTAAAGGATTGAATCTATATAAATCTGCAAAATATTTGTAATTATTTTTTATATAATCAACTAAATTGAAAAATATTTGAGTATTTTTATTTTTCGTGAACATCACTGTAGTGGCCCAATACATGTGTATGCCCGTAGGGGATACATAACGATCTAAATAACCAACTCTGTCTCCTCCTATATCGTGCATAGAGTGTCCGATAAGAAGATCTTCTTCTACGTTCCAATATTGCGCTAGATTATCTGTAAAAACTAAAAAATCGCTGTCTATTACCAATGTTCTGTCATACGGAGTTAAGTCCCATGCCGAATTTCGATTAGCATTTATGAAAGGAACTGTAGACGATTCTTTACCGTCATTTAATTTTCGATTGTTATTTGTGTGAGGACGTTCTGTTATAATTATATTGTCAAATACTATTTTAGCTTTGGGTAATGTTCCATACTCGCTCATCCATTCAACTGTAGAAGAATCTGTTACTAAACTTACAGGCACACTTAAATTTTTTTTTGCAAGCCCGCCAGAAATAATAGCAAGAAGACTATAGTCCACTTGTCGATTATTATGAGCAAAAATTAATATACCCGTATTCATAGATCTAATAGTTTTTCCACTGATCTAGATTTTTTTAATTTTTCATGCTGTTCATAATATTCGTAAACAGCAGAAAAATATCTATCTAATATTTCTTCTTTAAAAGAATGCATACTATTAATTAAGATCGGAGTATCGTTGGAATCTAACAACGGCACATTTTCAATCCTACCATTATCGATCATAAACTGAACAAAATTAATCAAAGAAATATTAATTTTAAATATTCCCCCGTTGCATCCATAGGTAAGTTTAGCATCAATCTTTTCTTTGAGCTGTTTACGTTGAAGGACTAATGTTTGCCTATAATTTGAAAAATCTAAGGCTTGTTTGAGACGATCATCCATGAGAACTCCTATAAAATACGCACATTATTTATATGGTATTTTATAGGAGTAGAAAAATTAACTGCCCGAAATAGGGCCTACCGTTGCTGATTGATAATTGGTTATACTAAAAGACCCGCCAGGAATCAACGATCCCGAAGCTCTAACGGAATCTACAGATAATGTTAATATACCATCAACTAGATCCCCCGGTGGTGGGCTAGGTTCTGGACCTGGATCGAAATATCCATCGATCCAAGATACTCTAAAAGTTACTACGTTTGCAGTGCCGGACGAATTATTTGCTACATTACATAAGGCTTCTATTCTCCAAATATTTGCAGAATATGGACTACTGGCTGTTAGATTATAGGCCGTCTGATACGAATTTGTTAGACTATAAAAATTGACACCGGGAGCATTACCTCCGAATGATCTAGTTCCAGATGCTGCTAACAAACTGCTCCAAGCAGAATTTTGAGCTGTACCGGTCCCGCCAGTTCTAGAACTTGAAAATCTTATTTGCCCACCGCTATTAAAAAAATATCTCGCTTGATCAGCAGTGTTAAAAGTAACGGTAACAGTAGAACTACATGATTGGTACCAACTGTCAGTAAAAGATTCAGATCCTATAATCTCAGTTACAAACTGTCCAGTTCCTAGATCAAATCTATTTGAAACAGCTTGATCAGCTAAAGTATCGTATTGGTTGTTAGGATTTCCCGCACCATAAGAAATTACACCTCCCACTGTGGGAACAAAAATTGCAGGGGCAGATCCAAGCTGGTGTAAGAGAGCATTATAAATATCGTATCGTAATGCATCCCATTGAGCTTTAGTCACAGTATTTCCTACAGAGACCAAAGTACTGAAAGTGGTTTGTCCGTAACCGCTGTTTCCTACGCCGGTTCCTATTACATTTATAATTTTACTACGAATTGTATTATAGTCTGTTGCAGAAATTAAATCACCAATTGCCATGACATATCCTTATAGTACTATTGCCTCTATTGTTTTTACATCTGTGTTATCGTTGCTCTCTAACGCAATTGCAAAAACATCGTTAGCGTGTGGGACTGCCGCCACAGCCATACCGCCATTTGCTGCCACTAGACGTTGACCTTTTTTTATTGCTCCTACTACTTTTACTGGTACTCGACCTTTAAGTGCTATATATGTGCCGCCTATTAAATCTTTATTCATCATAAATGCAGGATTTGCACTGACTACACCAATTGCTTTATCTCCGTACTTAGCTGCGGTAACTTCGGCACTACCACCAACAGCTACCACTGTTCCCGGTTCATAATCTTCATCTGTTAAATATTTTTCAGCTAGGTCTGCATATTGAGCCGCTGTCGCAGTCCCTTGAAACAGATTTGCCGATAAATTTCCCGAACTATCTCTAGCTGCTATCGAATTCGCTGCAATAATAGTTTTCGCCGATCTATAATTAACATCAGTATCTACCGCTGCATTATCTATTTTCATTCTATCGGCTTTATCTGCAGTACCTATAAATCTATTAGCAGTGATGTTTGCCGAACTATCTCTTATAGCGATAGATGTTGGCACCGCTCCTAATTCTCCGATTAAACTGTTTAATGTCAATGCATTAGTAGCTGTTCCTGTTACCGATCCAATAACGTTACCATTGAGCGTCCCGGAAAAACTTCCTAGGAAAGTTTTTGTTACGGCATTAAATGCCGTTGATTCATCTTCAGCGACTAGGTTACCGGTATGGTTTCCTGTTATATTACCTGTGACATTACCGGTCAGTGCTCCTATAAATGTTGTAGCATGTATATTTGCATATTTGCTAGTAGAAGACCCAATGTTAAAAAAGTTATTTGCTCCAGGAAGAATCGCTGTTGGTGTAAAAATAGCAACATTTCTCAAATCACTGTCTGTGATTCTGATACGCATAGTAATTGTATTACCAAGGCGGTTTTCAATTACAGGTTCATCACCATTTTCAACTCTAAATCTAATATCGTTTTGATCACCTAAGACAAATCCAGAATCACTGAACGAAACTTCTTGTTCAAAGGATATTTCGCCAATTCTAATATAATCACTGGCTGGATATCCTCCTAATCTTGCAGCATTTGATGCTGTTCCCCAATAATAATGATCTGTGGAAGTGACACCTGTTGTACCGTTGGTATTGACTAAATTTATACCCTTTTTGATTACACTGAAACCGGTAATAGGATTAATAACACTGTTTAGGGTAAAGGCATCCTTGCTGACTACTAACATAGTGTCGCCGCCGGAATTTATCTTTACGATTGTGTGATTGTTGTTAAGAGTATCTTTAACTACTTGCGCTATAATAGCCGAGGCTCCTAGATCTGGAGCAGTCTCGGGACCTATAAGAACAAATTCTACTCCATTCCATGCATATAATTGTTCTGCACTTGTGTCAAACCAAAAATCTCCAGTTTGAAGCCCGGACGGTGCCGTTGGACCTATTTCTGCACCGCTAGCAGTGCGAAATCTTGTACCATCATAAAATTTTAATTTTTTATTCCCGCTATCGTACCATATTTGTCCGGTAATAGCCTTTGGAGGTGCTGATGTATTTGAAAAATTTTCTAATAAATGTAAGAAATTTTCGTTTTGAACTTCACCGTAACCAGCATAATTTTTACCTAAAAAGCGGAGATCGGTGGTGGTATCGATAGTTCCGTCATCTACGGATACTAAAAAAGTTCCATTAAATCTATCTACTTGATATGCCATCGATCAACTCCGTTATTGCTATTATTTATCGTAAATAATATCTTTTAAATTCTACCTACAACTACCTCTATAAGCCCCGAATCACCATCAAAATCTTCTAAAGATTTTCCTAATATAGTACCTATTTTAGGATCTGTAGTAGGTCTTGCGTATCCGTTGCCTCCACTAACTAGCATATCTCCTTTACGAATTCTTCCTCGAACTTTACAGGGGACTCTGCCTTGCAATGCTACAGCTACTACATGATTTCCTTGTAATTTACTATTCATTAGATGTGCTGGGTTGGTAGAAACAACACCTGCAATTTTTTTAGTTTCGTCTTCTGCTAGTGTAACTTCAAATTTACCACCAAATTCTAATACTGTTCCGGGTTCATAGTATGTATCTGCCAAATAATTTTCAGCTAAGTCGGCATATTGCGCCTGTGTTGCTGTACCTATAAAAAAGTTAGCGTAAACATTATTCCATTTTCTTGTGCTTATTCCTAGATTGGTAACTCCATTAGACTTAGGCAATAGGGACGGAGCACTTAAACCACCTAAAGTTAATGCTTGTGTAGAATTTACTAATGCTATGTCAGTTTTGAGATTTGGCTGACTTAAGTCATTTATTTGTATTTTGATAGTACCGGTCGTACCGCTTAAAACCGGTGTAACTCCAGTTTCTAATAAAGCCACAAACGGTGCCGAAGCAGAAGAAGGTCCTCCTATGGTAAAAGAGCCTCCTGAACTTATGTCTAAATTAGAAAGTGTACCTACTGTGGTAATGGCTGTTTCAACTACATTAGACGCTAAAACCGAACCTGTAATGCTAGATGCAGGCACTGGAACATTTATATTTGCTGTTCCGTCAAATAAAACTCCATTGATTGTTCTTGCATCTTGTAACTTGGTGGCTGTAAATGCATTTCCAGATAATGTTGCTCCAACAAATTCGTTGGCTTGCACGATATTAAAAATACTAGTGCCTGTAGAATTTACGTTTCCGCTTAGGTTACCTGATAAATTTGCTGTGATAGTACCTGCAGAAAAATTTCCTGCACTATCTCTTGCTACTACTTTTCCGATTATATTATCTGGTGTAGCATCCACTGACCATGTTGTTGCTGACGATCCGTCAAAATTAGTACCAGTTAAGTATACACCTCTAGATAAGATATTAGTAGTGCTAGATTTAATTGTTATGTTGTTAGCACCGTCAAAGAATACACCATTGATTAAACGACCTGGATTCAAAATTGAAGCAGATGTTGAATTACCGATTAGACTTCCTGCAAAATTTCTTGTAGAAGCAACATTTATTCCAGGTTTTAATTCATCATTAAAGCCTACAATAAAATTTGTAGGATTAATAACAAATTGTTCATTAGCACATATGGCTAACGTTGTACCGTCTACAACTAATTCTAATACTGCATGATTAACATTATTGCTGTCTAGCAAAGATCTTGCTCTTAATCTTGTTGTTCCTGCACCTTCTACAGCTTCTGGGCCAACTAATCTCCAAATACCGTCTCGATAAACAAATAATTGATCCGTCGTACTCTTGTACCAAAGACCTCCATCGAACCCAGTAGGCTCTGAATTATCTACGATAGCTGTTCCTACAGGTCCCCATTCTTCTCCCGTATAGATATTCAGCGATTTTGTTAAAGTATTATACCATGTTTGTCCAGCAATAGGTCTGGAAGGCGGATCCTCATTAGCGAAATTTTCTAATAAAAATAAGAAATTTTCGTTTTGAACTTCACCGTATCCTACATAGTTGCGACCCAACAGGCCTATGCTGGTAGATGTATCTAGTGTTCCATCTTCAAGAACCACTAACTGCTGACCGCTAAACCTGTTAATTACATATGCCATTTGACGCTCCCTACATATTTAATCATCAACTTACAAATACCCAGGCGCCGCTAATAATTTGAAAGGTTTTCAAAGTTCTAGAAATACTAATATTTGGGGCCGCCACTGTGGCTGTTGCAAAACTTACGTTATTCAAACCAAAAGCAGTACCTGTAGGCGTTACGAATTCTGTAGAGCTTGTAGATACTAATGGATTAATTTCTAAATTAGTTGTACTATTAACAGCAAAAGAACATAGTATACGTGCTATGGTCCCGTTTCTGTATTCTGCTACCGGACATAATGTTTCCAATAAAGCTGCAATACCAGAGTTCGCAATACCATCTGAGATATCCATGGTAAAAGCTAAACTTCTGGTTTCAACAGTTCCGTCGACATATTCTTTTGTTGCTGCATCTTGTGCTACTGTAGGATTGGATAAATTAGATATTTTTTTATTACTTAAATTAAGTGTCCCTGTTCCATTTATATTCAGTATAAGATCAGTATTTGGAGCAGTAACTTGTATCGTACTGCCGTCCATAAAAATGTTGTCAACTGTAAACTGTGTTTGAGGTCCAAATGATGTAACACCTGGAATACTTGTAATACTGGCACCCAATGCCGTAGATGATAAAACTGTTACGCCGTTAATTTTGAATTCTTTACCGGTAGCCAAATTAATATGTTCAGAACTTGTCCATGCTTGACTAGCCAGTGCAGGTATAGCGTCACTATAACCTTCAGATAATGCCGTGCCAGAGGCAGGAACAGCAGCAGCACCTACATCATGCCACAACCAAACGTGACTAGATGCTCCTTGTAATATTACACCACCACCCGCTGCTACTGCATCCGACGGAGTAACTTCTGATTGTTTTGCTAATACTATATTTTTATCTTCTACTACTAATGTAGCTGCATTTACTGTGACAACATCTCCGTTGACGGTAAGATCTCCGTCTATTGTAACGTCGCCTCCGATGTTTATCTTACTTGTTGGATAGCCATCATATAAACTAATAATTCTAGGCGCAGATTCTATTTTTATAGCTTCTTCGGCGATAACATCTCTTCTGACATTAAGAATCATGTTTTTGTTAGAAGCAATATTAGCCATAACTAAATTACCGTCTTGTACCTGAAATTGACCTTGATTAGCATCGCCTATGATTAATCCCAAATTTGATGATATAATGATCTGTCCATCAATGATGTTTGATGTGTCATTTCTAACATACGAGCTGGCTGGTTGATTGCCTAATTTTTCAGCATTGGCAGATGTAACATTAAATTTGATTCCAGTTAATGTTCCGGCATTAAATCCGGGTTCAATACTGCCGCTAAATCCTTCAATAGGTAATTTTGGAGTAAAAGTATCTTTAGAAAATATTCCTAATAATACACCATTAGTATAAAGATAAGTAATAACTCGATTTTGATTCAAAGAGTCTAAAATATTAGCCACTTTCAATCCGCTAAGACCTTGACTTACTGAATAATCAGGTCCAAGAAGAATAGTATTAGTTCCATCGAAAAAATATAATTGTTTATCGTTACTGTTAAACCAAAGATCCCCAACACCTAAATTAAAAGGTTGTGTTCCTGAAATAGTTGCCGAACTAACTGGAACAAAACCGTTACCACTGTAAACTTTTAATTTTAACTCATTGACATCAAACCAAATCTGTCCGCGTATAGGATGAACTGGTTCCGATGTGCTGGCAAAATTTTCTAGTAATTTTATAAAATTCTCATTTATCGATTCACCAAATCCGCTGTAATTTTTTCCTATAAGCGTTAAATCAGAAGATAACACATCGATTTGGCCGTCTGCTACCGTCGCTAATATTGTTCCGTCAGTTTTATTAATTGTATATGCCATTTGCTTTTACCTTAGAATGCCGGTGGGCCCGAGCGTATAATATAGTTCAAGGTCAAAAATGGATTCATAACCGAGAACGGTTGTCCTAAACTACCTGCTGTTTTAATTCCGCCGCTCGAAGGAATGTACTGACTTTGTCCTACCGTTGTTGGACCTTTGTCAGATAAAGAACCGGTGTCGATTGGAATAGCACTATCCACTCTGGTTGCATAGTATTGCTGACCTGTAGATCCTTTCATGTTGTGTTCGTGGTCTGGTAAGTTAGAAACTGTCAAAGAGTTAGAACTCTGTCCTCCACCATCTCCTAAGTTGTCAGGGGCAGTACCTGCTACTCTATCTGCATTTCCTCCCCCTGCATCAACATATCCGCCTGAAGTGTTTGGAACGGTTCCTCCGTTATCCATATTATCTCTACCTAGAGCGAATCTTCCTCTTAGATCTGGTAATCTGAATGTACTCACTCCGACTAAGGGAATCGCTCCGTTATACGTTCCACCGATCACATCAAACAGATCACTAAATTTTGTTCTTTCTACTTCTGAGCCGTCGCACAGCAAATATCCATAAGGCGCTTCTGACCCTCCATAGGGCAATATAGCTCCTATAGGAACCGCTAAGTCTGAGACAAAAACATCTCTAGTTTCTTTAATAAGACCAGTACCTGGTCTAAAGACTAACAGAGTATCGGTCTTAGTTGATAAATTAGGAAACGGTTCAGATTTACTGCTGATAATACCCGAAGTTAAAGAAGTAGTAAAGGTCTTTATTAATCCTCCCACTTGGCCGTCGAAAGTAATATTTGGAGATGTCACATCTCCTTCCATCTTAAATGTTGTGGTAAACTTTAAATTAGTAGCAGTCGATGCATTGCCGACAATATTACCTGTCAACACACCTTGAATATTTTCAGCAACTAATGTTTTGGTATGTACAGCATTCCATCTCTTAATTTCAGTACCGCAAGTAAATGTATCTGTAGCCGCTGGTTGAATCGTGTCAAATTCTGATTTGTTTAGAACTTTAAGTCCGTCGCCTACTAATAAATTTTTACTTATAGCTGCGCCGCCAGCAGTTCTAAAGGTTCCGTTATTGAAATTACTGCTAGCGGTAGTATCTGTTAAAATAATGGCTCCGTTAGTTCTGATATTACCGTCGACCTGTAGTGCTTCGTCGGGAGAAGCAACATTAATACCTATTTTATTGTCAATGATTCTTAATACTGTTGACGGAATTCCGTCTCTATTAACTTGAATATCTACACTGGATCCAGGACTTGAATTATATATTTTAGCTGCTGTCTCACTATTTGAAATACTAAAAGTTCCATCTACTCCAATAGTTAATCCTTGATTATTTCTAACGTTTATTCCAAATTCAGTTGTATTGATAACATCAGATCTTAAAAATTTACTTGCAGCCACTTCCATATCTGAAATTATAAGTGATTCTGCTGCGGTAGCTGTTCCCCATATCTTTGTATCTAGCCCGCCTGCGCCTATGTCATTGGAAGTAATATTAAGACCTGACTTAATAGTTACGAAGCCTGTAACTGATATTTTTGGTGTAAAACTATCTTTAGAAAATATAATAACTGGAACATCTTCTATGTAAAATATTAGAACTACTCGACCGACGTTGTCTGAGTCAATGATCTGTTCTACTAAAGGACCGCTTCGTAATCCTGTTGAAAAATTAGGACCTACTAGAATCCATCTCGTGCCTGAATAAACATACAACTGTTGATTAGTCGTATCTACCCATAACTCACCTACTTTACTTTGTTCTGTAGCCGGTTCTACACCACCTTTTTGAATATTTGAAGCTGCTTTCCAATTGGTACTATCCCAAATTTGAAGAACTCCGTCGCTGGTATTAAACCATAGTTGCCCTTCTACGGGGTTTACCGGAGCAGTATCTTTGGCAAAGTTTTCTAACAATGCTAGAAAATTTTCAGCTATAGTTTGTCCGTAGCCTGTGACATTTCTTCCCGGAAAAGTTAAACTGGTGTCTGTGCTAGATGTATTGTCATACACCGTAATCGGCAACTTATTTTCTTTATCTGTAAAATTAACGATATATGGCATCTTTATACCTCAGTAAACCCAGTTAAACTCTGTATTCTTATTGTATAGTCAATTTTAAAAAGTCTATTCAACGATTTTTGCACAGGATGAAACACTACATGAGTTAATAATTTGCCTTCATCAGTAGGATGATAGCTCTTAAGTCCTAACTCATCAAAAACAAAACTTCCATTCATATCTTGACTATTGTCAAACGCTTCTTGTCCATCTGGCTCACCGTAATCTAATAAACAGCTGATTAAAATGTCGCTATAAGTAGCACCGCTAATATGCCTTACTTCCATTTTGTTCCTGATAGGATCTGCATTTTCAGCTGCGTTTTGATCTATAAGTTTAGAGTATGTCTGATTATACAAACTAGTGTTGATTCCCACTGTGTTAGGAGTAAGATATGTGATTAATCCTGTTGGATCTACTGTTGTTCCTCCGTTGCCAAAAACCATCTGATATAAAGTTCCTTGACCTTGATTAGATAATGCATTTACCATTGCTACACTCATATTTTCATAATGTATTGCGTTCCGCTTATCTATAAAAATTTCATTGGTTGTAGGATCAAAAATCTTGATGTGTCCTTGAAAATGAAAACCGCCCGTTTCGTTAGGTTTTCTTTGAGGTTCTATAGACTGTTGTGGTTCTTGATTTTGTGGCATTTTGGTCTCTGGATTAATCATAATAGTATATTTATTCTGGTAATTCTGTGGGCTTATCTGCTATGAAATTAGCGATAGGCGTGTTATTTGACAGCAATGATACTCCTCTGCTGGCGGTAAATTCACCTCTTTCATACCATAATTTCCCTAATTTTCTAATAATACTGATTCGTGTTCCTGCTGCTACTGCATCTGTTAATCTGATATATTGAGTAAAGCCGTTGACTGAAAAATCAGCTTCTTTTGTAATATCTGCTGCCGGGCTACTAGATGCTATAGACTCGTCAAATATCGATAAAGAATTTTTAGATAATCTTTTACCGCCTACAAATACTTCGACTTCGTCACATGGTCCGTATTCTGCAGGTATGGAAATTCGCTGCCAATTTGATCTTGAAGATTTTTTAGGTATAAAATCTAAAGGACCTACCAGTAAAGAACTTCCGTCGCTGATAAAATCAGTTCTCTCTTGGTTTTCAAGATACGGTAAAGTGTCTCTGTATCCTATATCGATAACATAGCTTTGCACGGCATGTAATTCTTTTATGGCGGTTCCTAGACTTCCTCTTCGCAATTGGCCTAAAACATTGCCATCCTTGGAAAAATATTCTATTCTTTCGTTGTTTATAATAACTACCCCAGGAATATTTCTTTCAGGTATAGGTTGAGTCAATTTTGATGCATCGGTAACTTCAAAAGAAACATCATAATAAGTTAAATCTTTAGCCAAACTAATTGTATTATCTTTAGAATATCTCTTGTAGTGGTAATTGTTCAACATATCTTTGTAAATTTCAAATGCTCTAGGTGGTTGATATATTATATTACTGAACTGTACAATTCTAATTTGATCTGTTAAAAGTGTTTCATCATTTAGATAAACTACAGCCCTAGGTAAGCTCACAGAATAATCTCTGTCTTTAGTTAATCGTATACCATTTTTATAAATCCAAACATAATTTGCATTTAATGGTGATCTTGCTAACTGATATTGAATTTTTCCTCCCGAGTATTCGTCAGATACTATATCCATAGTAGGATATTCTCCAAACCAAGTTATATCTATGACATCTCCCTCGTTCAATGTAATATTATCAAGGTCAAATACTAAATTAAAATTGTCGATAGAATATTGTATTCTGGTATCTGTTTCTATCTTAATAATATCTCCTATGGATAAATTTGCACTAGGAAGATTAATTAAATTTAAGTTACCATTATAGGTATAATCTATAACAAATCTCTGTAATACATTATTGATGTAAACTTTGATAGACCCAGATACTATGGTACCAATAGCTTCGTCGGGATCAACCCCTACCTCTATATTATTATTTGTTCCGTCATATACAACATAGGTAGTGTCTACTCCTTCCAATAACACTCCATTTACTTCTACCAATATAGAAGCGATGACTGATCCTCTTTGTAAATCTACGAACCTATCTAAATCTATGCTAGATGTACTGCCATCATAAATCACCGTTTGTTTATTGATTCTTACAAAAGGAATACCTGTTGAATCTGTTTGGCTGCTTTCTCCAAAACATATAATCTTTACTACCTGTCTGAATTCGGGAGAAATACCAAACTGAATCATAGTTCGATTTTCTGTATCTATAAAATCACTACTGTTTACAAATCCTGTGTCCATGGCCTGGCCATCTACTGTAACTAAAACTTTTGAGGTTTGTTGATAAACAGCTTTAGTTAAAAATAAATTAGTTTCTCCGTCTGCTACAAATTCTTGATAATCTAATAATGCTATTCCACCTATGCCTATAGCAATGATTTCTATTACTGCCCCTAATACAGGAGCTGAATTAAATTCTATAGTATTGTTAACAAAATCAATATTATAATTTATGGTGCTGTCACCAATGTATTCTTGTTTTACTTTGTCTACGTAGACCAGTATTGATGACGATTCTACAATTGTTAACTGGATATCGTAAATCTTAGTAACTCCGTCTCCGACGATGGTTCTAGCCTGGATCGGAGTAGACCCGGGACTTGTTGTGGTAAAGACTTTGATACTCAAACTATCCAATACCTGTCCAGGAAGATTTTCTTCTGGGGAGGGCACCTGGTCCGGACTTATAAATTTATCTCCGTCTATAACGATTTCTTCAGGAGTTAACCCCGTAGCATTTACATATGCTCCTCCCATATTTGATAAACTGCCGCCGCTTATTCTCGTGTCTAATAAATTTACATCAGTTATTGTTACCGAACCGTCACTATCTAATTTTCTAAAAATTAATGTGTCGCCGCTGGCTAAGTTAACGTAATTTTGATCTGTTATAGGATTGTGCAATTGAACAATATTTGTAGATCCATCTCCTATAAATGTTGGCATTAGTGCATTATCGGGCGCTGTCACTCTTCCGTTAGGTTGAGGCGTCGATCCATCATAATTTAAGAAATATAAATCGTCTATTCTAACTGGTCTAGATTCATTTACACGTTTAATGTATATAGAGATAGGTTGATTTATTTCTGGAGTATAAGGCAATATAACATAGGTAGTGCTTCCGTCGGCAACGTAATAAAAATCTAAATTACTTTCTACGCTATCCCAATTATCTGTAAACCAAGGAAGAGCATCCCATCCGCCAGTTACATCAAAAGTAGTACCTTGAACCTGGACTCCACCAAAATCAATACCTGTCATTAATTGGTTGATTTGTTTGCCTTTCATTCCGCTGGCAGGCGCATAATACTTGTTAATTCTATTAACGCTGTCTAAAAGATCATCATTCTTTTCGTATGTTATAGATATAAAATCGCCTAGTTTAGGTGCTGTAAAAAATCTTATCCTTCCCTTTAATAAAGTATATCCATTGTTAGCAACTCGATAAAGACTGACTTCATATTCGTCGTTAAGAACTATTTGTCCATTTTTTATAACTTTAATTTTTGTCTTGTCGTTAGTAGGTGCATAATTTAATTCAAATACTGCAGAATTTCCTGTAGCCGTAAATGTCTGTTGTTTTATGAATGATTGATAGATTCCTTCTTTGCTTATTCTGTCAAATTTTATAGACAAATCAAAACTTCGAACTTTAGATTCGCCTAATATAGCTACAGCTTTTGCAATATTTTGATTAGTGCCATTGCCGCCGACTAATGTGATTAACGGTGTCTTTGTATAACCTTTTCCAGGATCATCTACTCTAATACCCGATACACGACCGCTAGCTACAAAAGCGGTGGCTCTAGCCCCTGTACCATCTCCTTCAATAAGCACGGCAGGTGGATTTTTATATCCGTCACCAGAATTTGAAACAGATATCGATATGATCGAATAACCATTATTATCTAACCAATATTTCCAAGGATATTCGTTAAATCTGCTATAAAATTGACTCACTGGCATTATTCTTCCATCTCTAACAGAATATGCAGGAGGCAAATCAAAGTCTGTATTTACACTGTTATAATTTTCTAATTCAGTATATCTACTAGTGTACTCACGTATGGTCGTTCTAAATGGCTTAACTTCTTCTATATAATTTCTGAATTGATCTAGATTATCGTTTTTATAATTTGGACGTTGATCTAAATCTCCAACATTATGAATAGCATTTAAGAAACTAGTTTTAAACGCCCAATCAATATATTGCTGTTCTGAAAAAGCGTATCTTACAGAGGAGAAAAATAATTTATTCCATTCAGTTCCTAGATCTTCTATAAAAATGTTTTCTTTGGCAGCTTTTAAAATATATCGTAATTCAGTGATTGGTTGAAGATCATATAGAACTGCATCATAAGTACCTAAATTATCGTATCCCAACGGATTGGTGATAGCATTATATAAGCTATCTTTGATTCTTATTGTACCATTCTGTCTACCTACTAAGTTATAATTTGATAAAAATCTACCTTGACCGCTGATTGTTTTTTCTAAAACTATCCAGCCTCCACTTGAATATTCTTTTATTCTTAACAGTGATCCTATTTCTATTTGTATAGAAGGTTCTTCATACAGACTTATAATTTCTTTAGTAATCTTTGAATTAGAATCGTATCCTGTGTTCCACCAATCGATATATTCCCAATACTGTGTAGTATCGAATCCCTGTGCTTTACTTCTATAAAAAATCTTTCTTTGCTGATCCCAACCGTAGATACTCCAGAAATTTTTATCGCTGTCATCATTTTTTACCAATACAGAAAATGGTCTAATCTTAACAATGGCTGAAGTGTATTTTTTACCTCTGGCTGTTACTGTAACCGAATTCACTCTTCCCTGAGTATCCAACGTGATAATAGCTTTTGCACCTTTGCCAGTGCCTTCGATTTCTATAAATGGTACGGTTCGATAACCAAATCCGGGATCTATAATATCTATAGTGTCAATTTCACCGTTGATGAAATTTGCTGAAAGCACAGCCTGTTTAATTTTTACCGTGCCGACTTGTTGTAAATCGATGAAATTTTCAACTTCGATGTCATACTGATTTAAAGCTGGACCCGGAATAGGATCTCGAGCATTCAAATTTTCAAAACTGATTGTGTCCGCAAATGGTTTAGTCAACAGGATGTTGTTAATGTTGTCAATAACGATTCTCAGAGCCCTGGCTCTGTCTACAAACATAGTTTGTCTAGGTCTAAAACTTAGTCCATATCTTTGTTTAATAGAAAGTTTATCGTCTGGTACTGTATTTCCAGCTTCGTCAAATCCAACTAAACTGTCTATCCATTTTTTCTCTAAAAATTCTGCGGGCAGATTGTCTGCTACCCCTTCAGTTAATAGTTGATATTCTCTGTGTACAGGATTGATGTTGTCTCTAGATTTATTATATTCGACATTAATTAGTGCGGTGTCTCCGCTTAAGATCGAAGTAAAATTATATAATAAGAATTTATCTTTATCTATAAAAGAAATATATGGCAATCCTGCCCCAATAGGATTATTAATATATGATGCTATTGTTGAAGTAGAAACTCGTCTATCTTTATTATAAGGTAATACTGATTTGTTCTTCACCCAGAAATAATATAAAGTACCTGTGGGCTGACCTGTATTTGGATTAAAAATTTCTTTGGTATTATATGCTAAATCATTGCTGTATTTTGGTTGCCCTGATATACCTTCGGCTAATCCTTCTACTGTGTCTGCAACCAAACTCCATTCCGACGGCAATAGTGGAGTTTCCACCCATTCGTAAATGTCAACCGTAGAACCAGTGGCCTGTGAATTCCAGTTTCCTACTCTATATGCAAGGTCGCCTTGTTCGTAATTTTTAAATTTAACTGTATTTAGATCCCACCACACCTTTCCTACTTGATCTTCAAACCAAGGTTGACTTTGATCTACTATTTCTGCGTCGGTACCTTTGATATAAATCGCCGGATCATATATTGTTTTATATTTGATATCCTGTTCTGCTACAGATAAAATTTTAAGTTTAAAATGATCTACTATATCGATATCTGCAATTTTTGTATTTTTAATATTGTCGTATAACTCAACATTTTTTACCATAGAAAGATCTATCTGCTCTTTCTGTTGTCTGATCACTTCTATGCTATTATCTAATGTTTTCTTAAATAATCTCACTCTCCCAGCAGCAGATCCATCGATCTGATAATTAGGAGATCCTACTACTATTACAGAATTGGTACAATCTACAGATTCACCAAAAGATTCATAATTTTGAAAGTCAGCTTCTAATTTTTCTGCTAGAAAATAACCTTGATCCTTTCTTTCGAAAACATAAGCCTGTCCGGGAAATCCAACAGGATCGCTAAACGTTGTTCTCTTTCTATCGAAAGTTGTTCCTGAATCAAATTTGGTAGGCAGATTATACTGACTGTTTTTTGCACCTACTACTATACGTTCTGTCGCAGAACTAATACTAACGCTACTACCAAAATATTCGTTAGTATAAGATTCATAGCTTTGTAACTTTTGTGTTAATTTAAATTCAATCTGACCGTTATTTTCAAATTTCTTGAATACAAAAACAGCACCTTGATTTTGTTTTAATATGTCTGCTGTAGGACTACTCACAACCAAGGTAGTTGCAGAGGAATCCATGTCTATAGCAAATCCAAAATTATCTCCAGAATCTACAGTTGTAATTACACCAGATTCATTGAAGTCTTGAATATTTTGAGATGTTATGGTCTGAACAAGATTGTATATATTATTAATTCTTTGATATACGTAAATTTTTCCAGAGTTTGCATATGAGCTGTCGCCTAGATCGTTCCAAGGTAATCCACTGTCGGGTAGCTCCCCTTTGCTGGTATTAGCAGAATCATCTGCAGGATCAGTATCTAAGAGTGTATGATACCCTCCGTTAAATTTAACTACATCGCCGGCTCTATATTCTTGATAGGGATTCCACAATCCTCTGTAATTGTTAAAAAATTGTCCGTCACTGTTTGGAGTTCCTACTACTAAAATACTACCATCTCGAGACATTACAAGACTATGGCCAAAATTATCTCCGTCTTTTACTAGTTCAGCTAACTGATTAGGATTTAATAATCCAGATGCCAATGTTGACCCATCATCTTCAATAGAAACACTCGAAGGCAATGAACATTGAGTGGCTACGGGATCTAATTTTGTCCAATCATTTGAATCTATAGAAATGCTACTTCCATCTCCTGCTGTAGTTGTCTTGGCTTGATATAAATCTCCTTCGCACCATACTATTGATTCTGCTGAATAGGTTACTATTCCTGTAATTGTTGTCAGAGGAGCATTCAAAGGAGGTACTACAGAAGGAGGTACACTTGACGAATCAAGATAATCTACATAGTATTGTTTTGCTTCGGGATTTACTACTCTTACTAATCTACTACCAACTGGAATACCGCTACCGTAAATGTTCATTCCTATTTCAACGGTCCCCTGTAATACTGATGAGATTGTTAAGATGTTATTAACAATTACTCCGTCAAAAACTGCTCCCGGATTATACAATCCGGAATAATTAGTATTTTCTAAATGACTCCAAGTTGTTCCATTGTAATAATATAGATATACTCGTCCCTTACCTGAGCTATAACCTATCGACGGATCGCATAAAGATCCTGTGGCCGAAATAGCCAGATAGTATTTGTTGCCCGATACTCCGAATGTAATAGCACTACCGAATCTCTCATTCTGTGCTTGTCTCGGGCTTAATAAATTAATAACATTTACCCATTGCCCGTCTACTTGAGTATATAAAGATACCATTCCCTGATTAAGATATCCGTCTCCTCTACCTATAATGTTGGCATCTACAATAGTAGCCGGTTCCCAAAATTCACTATCCAAATTAATAGAACTTCCGTCATAGGCAGGAATGTTTTCTTTGGCTTTCCATAACTTACCGTTGAATAATACTACCTCGCCTGCCAAGTAACTTCTGTAGGTTAAATCTCCAAGATATGTGCTAGGAACTGCACTGGCCATAGGACTACCTATAGCTAACCATTTAAAATCAGGACTAACAGCTAACACGTCTCCAAATGTACCCAATACATTAGAATCAAGTCCGTCCGGTGCTGGAATAATTTGTTTTAGGCCTATACTGTTGTTTACCGATGTTCTATCGGTATAAATCATAACGAACCCAGAATCAGGTAAGCTAGCTGCGATCTGTTTTAGATTTTCTATATAAACAACCGAGGTGCCGGTTTTCAAAGGATTAGTAATTCCGTAATCACTTAGATCAAATACTTTGTATTGTCTAATTTTTTCAACCACTTCCCATAATTCATTCTCATTAGAATCGACCCAAATTCTAGATCCGTTGGCTAGTAATGCTGTTTTTTTATAATCGAGATCTTGATAAGTGGGAACTCGTGCTACAGTAAATACTCCGACTACAGCAGACGTGCTATCTTCTATAGCTGGTGTATCTCCCGATGTAGAACTTACTGTAAAAGTAGTAGAAGACACAGATTTGATTTTGTAAAATCCTGTCAATGAAAAAACTTGTGTAATTCCGACTATGTCATTAACATTGAAACCATGTATTCTATTAGTAGTAATAGTAACATCATTTCCCTCTTTTTTGACCGAAACTATTCTTACACTGAGAGCTTCATTATATCTTAATACTGTCCATGTGTACTTGTCGAAGGTAATCCAAAAATGATCATTTTCATTAACTAAAGAAATATCTACATTTAATATGTCATCTCTGGTCTTTAACGAAAACGCTACATCTTCTGAATGAACATAACCTGCGGATCTGGTTGGAGAATCAAAAATAGAACTTATGTTAACATCAGTAGTAAAGACACTGGGCCTTATAGTAAATTGATTACTATCTATTCTTAAATTTTGATCTGTAATTGCAGTAGATTGAGATTGAACTATAATAACTGGTTGAGGATTTATTACTAGAGAATCCTTTTTGATTTCGAATTCTATTTCTCGTAATTGGTCTTTTCCTCCTAGATCCCCTATCTTAAAAGCCCATTCCTCATTCAATACAACGCTGTCATCACTGGTTCTGCTTAGTTTGTCAAAAACTTTGACTATTGAATTAGCTGTACCTTTCTCTCGTATAAATCCTTGATATAATCTAAATTGGCTAACTTCATCCTCTGCTAGGCCTTGTAAATATTCTCTAGACTGATAGCCGATTACATGTCGAGCTAAACTTCGTTGACTAGATCCAACACCGTCTGCATCTACTTCGTAATAATCTTCAAATTGATTTATTCTATAATCAAAGTTTGCAATTAATCCTTTCGTAGGTGTGCTGTCTAATTTGGTCCATTTGTTATCGTCGAATAACTCTACTCCTAGTTGATTAGATTTGCTAGTCCAATAAAAAGATTTATAAGCAACGATATCTCCTAATCTATAATCAGTAAAAGGTTGCCATATTTGTATATTAACTGCATCAAATAAAAATCCTGGGCTAGTATAATCGCCGTCCCAGTCCGCTGTGCGAAATCCTCTTGATTTAATACGTTCTTGTCTATACCCTGTAGATTTGTCATAGATAACATCGTTAAAAACTGTTCGATCATCAAATACAGTGACGTGCTCTTTTAGAACAAAATTTGCTCTTAAGAAAAATATTCCTGTATTCGTATTTGTTATCGAAACAGTTAGACGCTGATAATCTCTGCTGACATTTACAAAATTAGGTTGCAGCGGTGTTCCGTCATCTCTTAAAATTTGATAATCATAAAATCCATCTAAGAAATTATCTGCAACACCTAGCGCCTGAATCAGATCAATTTTTTCAGCACTAGGACTTAGTGTGAGCAAGGATCCTGCACTCCAGTTATGTTTGCTCCAAAACATAAATTCTTTGCAAGAGGTAAACCAATCAAGTGCGGATTGAGTAGATTCGCCATATCCCTCAAAAACAAATCCAATACTTTTGAGATATTCTTGATAACCCAGTAAAAAATCAACTACATCTTGTATCTTAACTAGCAAGGTGCCATAATTTAATCTCTTAAGAGCCAATCTATTAAAATTTCTTCTTCTAAATGCTGTTACTGCTCCTTTTACTGGAAGCTCGGGAAGTTGTTTCCATAAAATGGAATCAAATTCATCTCCACTCTCATGACTCTTTAAACTTCTATAAAAATTATTATTGAATCTAACAATAACACCATTTCCATAAAATTTATTAATATCCCAATTTAAGAAATTTTCGCTTACTCCGCCAACTGTGATCAATGGATCTGTCTGTGAGATAACAGGCTGATAGTAATTGAAATAAGGATCTTTGCTATCGTATCCGTTGATCTTAAAACCTTGTTGAGTTTTTTCTATGATCACACCGCTATAGGCGATACTATAAATCGGTGAGCTTACATTAAAAATTATATCGTAATTTTCTTGAGGTACAAAAATACTACTAGTGGTTGAACTAGGATTTTTGCTGTCTAATATATATAATTGCTGTTGCTGATCTACGAATCCAGAAAGTCTAGTAGTAAGATTGACATCAATTCCATAAATTTTTTCTATTAATTTTTCAATAGGAATCGCTTTGCTTTTTAAATAATTTACAACATATGATACTAATCCAGAAACAATTTTTGTATCGCTATTAATGAATAAAATATCTTCTATTGAAGAAAAAGATGATGTATTCTTATTAATTGTTTGAAATAATTTGTTTAATACTATTTCTGATTTGTTAAAATTGTCAGTTATATATTCAAAAGGTTTTAACAAGCTCAATGCAATTACTAGTGCGAATGGCCACTCTGAACTTGACCTCCATGCATATTCAACAGGGCTGACATCTCCTATGTTAAACGTTCCCGAATTATTAATCAAAGTAAAATTAGTAGCTAATCCGGAATTTAACGGACTTAATAATATTCCATCCCCGTCAACTGGAATATGAGACATCAAACTAGGTCTTTTATATCTGTCTCTCGTACCTGCTCTAGGTCCTTGTCGAATAATTCCGTCTCTGAGATCTTCCCATAACAATAAATTATTGCTAGTATAAGGAGCCGGTCCATATTCGCTTTCCCACCAATCCGGTTGTTCTGAGAATCCCAACATTTCCCAAGGACAGCGATGAGGCCTATCTGTGTCATAGAACCATTTATAAACGCCTCTCCAATATCCAGGTAAATTTTTAGTACCTGTGGGATCAGTCATATTAGAGTAAGTATAGGTAAAACTATTTTCTGTATCTAAATAATTATTGTTAACATAATCTATATTTGTATCTGCTATCCATTTTAAAAATTCAGGAGATACTATAGAATCTACTTCTCTTTTACCGAATAATGAATTTCCATAATATCCGCCTAAAACCCTGTCGATATCGAATAATGATTCATCATATTCTTGTTTGATGTTATTATAAATCCTAAATTCTAATTCGAGAAGCACATCGTCTCTGAAATCACCATAACATATGGTAATACTGCCGTCATGTCCTTGTATTACTTCTTTTGGTTCTACATATGAGTCGTCTACAAATTTTCTAGGAGTATATTTTCTATACAATCCCAACTTCGTAGGCGTAGGAGGAATATAATTAGACGAGGTAGATACATATTCTCTTATTTGTATTCTATCCCCTTCTGATAGGTTAATTTTTAAATTTACAAATCCAAAAATAGAATTAAATTCATAATCTCTACCGTGCAATAATTGTTGATCGTTATGATAAAGATAAACGGCTTTTGAACTAAGAGTATCTAAATCAAATTTCTCAGAAAGAGCAAATGTTTTAATACCAACATCCTCCACTTCATAATCTATTGAGGTATATGCTCCGCTACCAATCATATCTGATTGAGCAAACGGTCTAGATGCATTCTGTGTTCTACTAATTTCTTCTAAAATAACATCAACAAAATCATTAGAATTTTGGTCATAAAATAATTTGTAGGCTAAATCTATAAATGTATTTTTAAAATCTGTATAAGATTTTTTTGCAAATTGCAAAGATTTAATGATGTTAACTTCTTTGTCGCAAAGTAATACCATAGCCAATGGAGCTATATTTGAATGCTTTAAAAATCTTTTGTTTAGTGTTTGATATCCCTGTATATCTCTTAAATTATTATTTCCAGGATACGTTCCTGTAAATTCATCTAATAATTCAATTCCTGTAAGGACATGATCAGCAGCTTGGCCGAGAGTAAAAGTTTCTATTTTTTGATTCAAAGGATTTTTTTCTAAACCTAATGGAACTTCATAATATCCGGTATTCGGATCTAAATCTGCAAAAATTTTAATTGTAACTATATCGCCTACAGAAAATTTAGTGTTGAATGTAAATTTATCTACTTCTCTAATATATGTTCTTTTAGTTTTAATGCCATTCACATAGAATAATATTTTCCTAATATTTTCTGTTTGAGCGTTTTCCCAATCTACCGCTGTAGAAGTAATAATATTAGTTTCTTGAGATATGGTAACTGTATCTATAATAGGCTGTGTATAATTTTTATCTAAAATTATCCAACCGTTGTTGTACGTGTCGAGTGGATTAAATTTATAAAATCCAGTATCTAACCTCTTAAAAATAGTTTCTTGTGCAACTTTATATGTAAAAATTTCTGATTCTAAATCATATTCAAACTGAATATCTCCGACATTGTCAATATTAAGATAAGCAAGAGCGAATCCTAACTCTGAATCAATAGGACCTGTTCCGATTTTGTAACTGATTATTTCAGATCCTAAGAAAGAACTAACGCTGTATTTTTGAGGATCAGCAAAACTAATATTTTCATCGTCAAAAATGTCAAACAAAGGAGGCTGGTTAACAGAATTTTTCAATTGACTTTTAATCCAATTAGTGCCGTTAAAATGATACATTA
>Ga0194133_10001483_pt1 | contig 40384 bp, 32 predicted proteins | sample TA2KigOf40mmetaG_FD_155448 | JGI IMG/M metagenome (GOLD analysis project Ga0194133, IMG submission 155448) | Freshwater microbial communities from Lake Tanganyika, Tanzania - TA2015055 Kigoma Offshore 40m | ecosystem: Environmental > Aquatic > Freshwater > Lake | place: Tanzania: Lake...
TACCCATCGGTATTCGATCGTGCGACCAAATCTCGCCGGTGCCTCCGCTCTTTCGAAATGCGACCATCGCGGGATGATGTGCGTCGCAGGTGCGCGCATCCGCCGCCCGACCGGGTTGCACGAGCCCTGCTTCGAATCGCAGCGCAAGGGCCAAGCCGAGCGTGTCAAAACCAGCGCCGAGGTTGGCGGTGCTCGCCGGCACCGAGACGCGAATCACGGATTCAGGTTACTTATCGCAACGAATGCCTCGAGCGTCGCTGCCGCCTTGCCGCTCGCAATCGTCGCATCGGCGAGCGCCACGCCTTCGCTAGGAGTGCTCACCGCCTGCGCTACATGCAACGCGACGCCGGCATTCAATACCACCACATCACGAATCGGGCCGCGCAAGCGGTTGTCCAACACATCGCGCACGACGCCCGCGTTATGGGCGGGGTCACCGCCGCACAATTGCTCGTTGGATGACGATGCAAGACCGAGCGACGACGCATCGATGTTGCGCTCGGGCAGCACCGCGTGGTTCGCTGTTGCGATTACACGATTCGGCCCGGCGAGCGACAACTCGTCGAGCCCGCCATGCCCATGCACGACGAGTGCGCCGGTTGTGCGCCGTGCGAGCGCTGCTGCCATCGTCTGCATGCGCGCCGGATTTGCCACCCCGACCAACATGTAGGCCACCGTCGCCGGATTGGCCATCGGTCCGAGCAAGTTGAACACTGTCGGCACGCCGAGCTCACGACGCACGGGCCCCACCTGTTTGAACGCAGGATGAAACGCCGGCGCAAACACGAAACCAAAACCTGTTTCTGCCACGCTGCGGCTCACCTGACCTGCCGACAGTTCGATGCGTGCGCCGAGTGCTTCCAACACGTCAGCCGTGCCGCACTTGCTGGAGGCCGACCGATTGCCGTGCTTGCACACCGGCACTCCCGCTGCGGCGACAACGAGTGATGCCATCGTCGATACGTTGACCGATCCGCTCTTGTCGCCGCCGGTGCCGACGATGTCGATCGCGCGGCGCGCAATGTGCGGTGCTAGTTCGATCGGCGTCGCAGCCTCGCGCACGGCATGCAGAAATCCACCCAACTCTTCCGCGGTCGCCTCGCGAGCGTTGTAGGCGAGCAGGAACTCACGAGTCTGATCGGTGGACCGCCCGCCACTCAGGATGTGCCGCATCTCAGCGGCTGCTTCGTCGTGTGTCAGCACGGCGCGTGCCACACCTGCATCCATACGACCTGTTGGGTCTCTGACGCTGCCTTCAGGGTGATTCTCGAATTAGTCGACCGAGATACATCATCGTGTGAAGTGCAAGAACACCACGACAATCAAAATTGCCGAGATGACTGCAATTCCAAGTGCCTGAAAACCATCCTTCTTGGTGCGGTCCACTCGGCCCCCTGTCTGCGTCTCTTGCGACCACGTGAGTTTACTCATTGACCATCTGAAAGATTGCTCGCCGAACACTGTCCGTTACTCACTCGCTTGACGCGGCGCACTCCAGAGAGTTGGAGAAAACTGGGAGATTGGAAGCACCTCGCCACGGTGGGAATGTCGCTTTAGCTCGCCTCGGGCCAGCTGCATGCGGTGCACCTCGTCCGGGCCATCGGCAAGTCGCAGCAGGCGCGCAGTCGCATACATTGCGGCAAGCCCAAAGTCGTTGGATGTCCCGATACCACCAAACATCTGAATTGCCCAATCCACGACTCTGCATGCCATCACTGGCGCCGCAATTTTTATCATTGCAATCTCGCGTCGTGCTGCTTTGTTCCCATGTTTATCCATGATGTCGGCTGCATGAAGTATGAGGAGGCGCGTGCGATCAATATCAATTCGAGCCTCGGCGATTCTCTCGAGTGAAACACCCTGTTCCGAGATTGGTACGCCAAAGGCCACCCGATGCTGACTTCGGCGACACATCATCTCCAGTGCCCGCTCTGCCATTCCGATGAGACGCATGCAATGATGCACGCGGCCTGGCCCCAGCCGACCTTGGGCAATCTCAAAACCACGTCCTTCTCCGAGCAAGAGTTGCGAGACCGGAATACGCACATCGGTAAAGCGAACTTCAGAGGAACGATCAGGCATACCGTAAAAGTTGAAAACTGGAATTGGGCGCAATACCTCAACGCCGGGCGCATCCCGTGGAACAAGGATCATCGATTGCTGACGATAACGATCTGGGTTCGTCGGGTCTGACTTACCCATGAATATGAACACTTCACACAAGGGATGTGTGGCATTCGTTGAGTACCACTTGTGACCATTAATCACATAGTCTTCGCCGTCTCGGACTATCGAACTCTCAATGTTGGTGGCGTCACTCGAAGCAACTGCCGGCTCCGTCATCGCAAAGGTAGAACGAATCTCCCCTGCCAGTAGAGGCAGCAGCCATCGCTGCTTCTGTTCATCTGTCCCGTAGCGGTCCAGTACCTCCATGTTTCCGGTATCTGGCGCCGAACAGTTGAAGACCTCAGGGGCCAAATGTGATCTTCCCATGATCTCGCAAAGTGGGGCATACTCAAGATTTGAAAGTCCGCTTCCCGACGCGATTGGGTTATAGAACAGGTTCCACAATTCTGTACCGCGGGCAATCTCCTTAAGTTCCTCGACAATCGGCCAAACCGCCCACGGGCCTAGATTCGTCGACTCCTCAAAGAAACGGCCCTCATTCGGATAAATGTGTTCATCCATAAAGGCCCGCAGCTGTCGCTGCAACCGAGCCACTCGTTCAGACACCTCAATCGACATGTACGGCTTTCTGTTTGGAAGACTTCAGATCGCAATTGGAGATTACCTCATGACTCGATTGCAAGTGCCACGCAAGTGATGGGGCCATCAACACTGGTTCTCGAATTATTCGGCATTTAGACTACGGCGATGACACTGTTTGAGAGTCCGCTCCTTCCGCATCTCGTAGCTCAAAGCCTCAATACGTTCACCGATGAACCGTGCATCTTTTTGGCGGGTCGGACTGCGACATATCGGGAAGTTCGAGACCGAACGAGCCAGATGCAGCAGGTGCTGCAGTCAATCGGCATGGTGAAAGGCACCAGACTCGCGGTTCTCTCCAAGAATCGTCCGGAGGTTCTCACAAATCTCACCGCGTCGCTCATCAACGGTAATGTCATCACCCCTCTGCACCCCATGGGTTCCTTGAGCGACCATTCGTACATCATCAATGATGCAGAGATCGACTGTCTCGTTTTTGACTCCGACTACTTCTGTGAGCGCGCGCGGGAGCTTCAGGTGGCTAAGCCGACTTTGAAGCTGCTCGGATTTGGTGCCAATTCGGTCGGACTGGATTATGCTCGCGAAGCCGACAAATTCGTTCCTCGGCCGCTCACCGCACCCGACGTCGACGCTGAAACACTGTGCACGGTTGTCTACACCGGCGGGACTACCGGTCGACCGAAGGGCGTCCTGATGCCCCATCGCGTGTGGCAGGCAATGACCTGGATTCAGATGACTGAGTGGGAATTCCCGAAGACCATCCGTATCGCAATTGCAACTCCGCTTTCGCATGCTGCCATGTCGCTCGTAGCCCCAGTACTGCTGTCTGGGGGTGCCTTCTACGTGATGGAGGCGTTCAGCCCGGACAGCTTCTTTGACCTCGTTGCAGAACATCGCATTACCTGCACCCTGATTGTTCCGTCGATGTTGTATGCCCTCCAGAGCCACGCTCGCTATGACACTGCGGATATGTCATCGATGGAGACCATCATCTACGGTGCTTCACCAATAAGCCCCTCCAAACTCTCCGAAGCACTGCACCATTGGGGGCCAATCTTCTTTCAGTTCTATGGGCAGACCGAAGCTCCGATGGTTCTCGCGCATTTGAAGAAGGCCGAACACCAGCCTGACAACCTCGCACGACTTGCTTCGTGCGGAAGACCCGTGCCATGGATGCATGTGGCATTACTCAACGAAAAAGACGAGCCCACGATCGAGGGCGAAGCCGGCGAGATCTGTGTTCGGGGTCCGCTCGCCATGATCGGATACAAAGGGCTCGCCGAAGAAACAGCTACCACCCTGCGCGGTGGCTGGTTGCACACCGGCGATGTGGGAAAGTTTGACAAAGAAGGGTTTCTCCACATCGTCGATCGCACCAAAGATCTCGTCATTACTGGCGGTTTCAATGTGTACCCGCGCGAAGTTGAGGACGTGCTCAGTGGACATCACGCGGTTGCAGCCGTAATGGTCATCGGGGTGCCCGACGAGAGATGGGGCGAAGCCGTCAAAGCAGTTATTGTTCTTCGCCCTGGCCTCCACGGAACAGAGGAGTTGACGAGAGAATTGCAACAGCTCGTGAAGACCTCCAAGGGCTCACAGCAGTCCCCAAAATCAATTGACTACGTTGATTCCTTGCCGCTGACGCCAGTTGGAAAGCCCGACAAAAAGGCCATGCGAGCCCAGTACTGGGCGTCGCACGCTCGGGCGGTGTCGTAGTTCGACCCAATGAGAGCAACGTTGTGTCTCGCCCCCACAGGGTGGGACGAGACACAACGCGCCTGCGTGATTAGCCCGCTTTCCCAAGGGCCAAGTTGCCGACGTCCTCAAATTCGGTCGTCAGTGGAACAACCTTGCCATTCTTCAGCACGCTGAAAATCACACTCCGGTTGAACAAACGTTGGTAGCCCTCGAGACCGTCCGTCCACTCCTTTGTGAAGTCGAGAACTGGCACCATCCCATTGAGGTCGAGTGCGGTCGTCGCCGACGCCGCGTCGAAGAACGACTTGGCGTTGATCTCTCCCGAGATTCCCTCTGCAATCTTGGTGAACGCGACGTATGCCGCCCAAGTACCCATACCACCAAGCGAGTTGTAGTCCAGCTCGCCGGTGTCGAGCGCCGCTTCTTCGAGCGCCACGCGGTACTCTGCCCACGGATCAGTTGAGATATCCGGGTACATTCCCGCGATGACGTCGCCGTCGGTAGCGGCTTCATTGCCCTTTGCTGAGACCTCGTTGAGGTTGCCCTGCGGGCCATATTGGCGGGCAGTGGTACCGGATTGAGACCAGGCGGTGTTCCATGTGATGAAGGGGGTCTCACTGATGATTGACACGACACAGTCAGCGTCACCGCTCGCCTGCGCAACCTCAGCAGAGTAGTCCTGCGCCGTCGGCGGAAGAATGACAGTTCTGCCGAACGACTTGCCGTAGGCCTTCATCGCGTTCTCCATTGGCGGAATGAAGATCTGTGCACCGTCGATGATCACCGCGTTGATCTTCTCGCACTGGTCGTCAACGGCCCGCTTGACCGCTCCGACCGCGTACATCGGCTGGTTGCCAATCGGGAAGGAATACTTGCTCGTCAACTCGGACGGAGTAATCGGACAACACGGACCGAACCACGAGATGCTTGACTCCGCAATTACTGGGACGATGCTCTCCGCAAAGAATGTGAACGACCCAACAATTGCCACCATGTTTTCTTCGACTGCCTGTCGAGCACATGTGGCTGCGACCGCTGGATCGAATTGCTCGTCACATACCGTCACTTCGAGTGGACGACCCGCAATGCCACCACGCGCGTTGATGTACGACTCATACGCCTCAGCCGTGTTTGCGATGTTCTGGTAAGTCGGTCCAGCTGCGTTCAACGTAGTTACCGTCATGACCTTGATTGGCTCACCTGTTGGTGCTGCGACCTCAGCCGACTCGGTAGCCGCAGCCTCCGTATCTTCGGTTATGGCTTCCTCAGCGGTATCGCCACCTCCGCAGGCGGAGATCAAGAATCCCGCCATTGCCAAGCCGGCAAGAAGCTTCATCCGCAGTGGTTGTTCAAGTCGTTGCAATTTCATTCTTCCCCCCATCGGTAGTAGTGGATGTCACATGTTGGTCTAGCACACGAGGCATGGCTGCGCGCAATCACAGTTAGCACTTCAAACTGGCCAGAGCGTGAGCGGCGGCATTTCCGCCACACAAACCGTGGGCACCTGCACCCGGCGGGGTTGACGCGGAGCAAAGATACACCCCCTTGATGCCGGTTGAATAGGGGTTCAACGCTGACCGAGGGCGAAAAACTAGCTGTCGAGGGGATGACTGACCTCCGATGATATCCCCACCCACATAGTTCGGATTGTGCTGGGACATTTCCGTGGTGCTTCGAACGGCCATACCCACCACTCGTTCGCGAAAGCCCGGTGCAAACCGCTCGATTTGGCTGATAATCGCCTCGGTCGCATCGCCAGCAAAGCCATGTGGAACGTGCGCGTAGCTCCAGACGGGCTTGATCGAACCCACGGCCCTGCTGTCATCAGCCACGTATTGCTGTCCAACGAGCACGAATGGGCGTTCAGGCATCTGACCGCGGTGAATCGCCGCCTCGCCGCTGACAATCTCTGCGGCTCCACCGCCGAGATGCACGGTACCCGCCAGCATGGCGGACTCGGCTCGCCATGGCACACCCCCTTCGACCGCAAAGTCCACTTTGAACGCGCCGGCACCGTGCCGGTAGCGCCGGTAGGCGCTGGCGACTCGCGGTGACAACCTGTCACCAAGAATGTCGGCAACGAAGCGTGGTGAAAGGTCAAAAAGTACGACGTCTGCCGGCGGCAGATCGTCGAATGACTTCACCCGCTGTTGCCCCTCGAGTTTTCCACCATGCGCGCGTATCACGCCAAGTAGCGCATCCACAATCGACTGTGATCCACCCTTGGCCACCGGCCAACCTTCTGCATGCGCGGCTACAACGAGCGACATACCGACAGCACTGGAGAACAGCGTCGAGAGTGGATACAGGGCGTGTGCTGCAACACCCAGCCACAGTGCCTGAGCTGACGGAGTCCGCATTGAATTCACAACGACCGTTGCCGGCAGTAGCGACTGAGACCCGAATCGCGCGAACAGCAGCGGGTGTTTCGGCACTCGCAAGACCGGTTGACTTACGTCCGCAAGCAGATCAGCAAAATGTTCGGATAGGTGACGAAAGTAGGAACTCCATCGAGGCTCACGGAGATTCGTCGCAGTGGTGTCCACGTCCCGATACAACAGGGCGGCTGACCCATCATCCAAGGGATGGGCGCATTGGACCGTAGGGATCAACCAAGAAAGACCATGCCGATCTAGACCTAATTCGCGATAAATCGGTGACGCAGCAGCAAGGGGATGAAAAGCAGCACATTCATCATGAATCAGTCCGGGTAACACCTTCTGACTGCTGCGCGCGCCGCCACCAAATGTCGAAGATGCCTCAAGTACGGTGACATCGAGACCCGCTCGACAGAGTTTCGCAGCGGCGGCGAGCCCGTTTGGGCCACTTCCAACGACTATTGCGGTTGGCACGAGCTCTTAAGAACTACTTTCGACCGCCATCGCCGGGATACGGCACCCCTGGCGGCACGTATCCGGGGAGCGTCCAAGTTATGGTGTGCGGAATCGGACCATCGGGCAGCCACGGCTGGGTGTTGTACGCATCATCATTGTGGTACCAGCCCTTTTCGACGGTGCCGAGAGCAGCATCAATCACGCGGTACTGTACTTTTTTGCTGAAGGCCGGTTGTGACTCGGTGAAGGCAACTACCAAGTCACCTGGTTCATAGTTGCACTGCTCCTGTAAGCCTGCGATGAGGCGCTCATCATGGCAATGGCCGTCGCCGAAGTTCCAACCCGTCAGAACATTGCTGACGAATTCGCCTTCTCGCTGTAAGCGGTTATCAAGGTTGTCAACATGACGCAACAAAGCCGACATATGCATCCTTCCCATGGGATGCATCATTCGAAAAGCCACAGCTTTTTGCACGAATACTTCGGAGATCTCTCGACCAAAGAGGGGCTCGATTTGGTCAATTTGGTTGTCCGCGGACTTGACTACACATTCGTTGATGCGATCCTCCATGCTCTTGTTGCGGAACGACCACGACGTTGCGGACCAGTTGCCTGCATATTGCTTCATCCCGACTAAGAACGAAACGTATTGAGGGCGTAGAGCTCCCAGAATGATCGGCGCGAGGGCCGCCGCAAAGACCGTCACCAAGAGCACCGGCTCCATATCGGTGAGACCATAACCATTATTCGGCCGGAAGTTGGCGAACAAAAATGCGACGCAAAACATAAAAAAGACATTCCACTCCAGTGGCACTGCCAAAGGAATTGTCGAAATGATGAACGTGTGCAACATCCAGATTGAAATGATCGCAATCCACGTTGCCCAATTCCAGGGCGAGAACAACAGCACCATGGGCATCACAAGCTCACAAGTGGTACCTCCGATGTGCCCCAGGAGATGGGTCTGTGCTGACGGGCGCAGATCGTTGGGGTAGTCCTTCACTGCACGCCGGCGGAACTTCTTGAAGACCATCCACGGAGTGTTTTGCACCATGATTGAAACGGTGCTGGAGAAGCCGTGATTGAACTTTGAGAAACCGGCGCCCATCCAGACGATGACAATGAAGATTTTTGCTGCAATAATCATGTCGACGAAATTGCTCATCAACCCGAAGCTCAGCATCGTCGGTACATATTGCTCGGCGCGCGAGGACAGGAAAATGCACTTGTCGCGCAGCCCCATGACAAGAATGAGAACGCAGTAAACTACGAGCGCCCATTGCGGCATTACGCCAGCGGAGTCAGCAGGCATGCCTTCAATCGGTTGTCCGGACAGGAACATCATCATCACCAGCCAGAACACAATGAGTTTATAAAGTCCTGTGTCCCACGGGGTGCGGCGCGTGCCACGCGTAAACGGCAAGAAACGCGGGTACGGCGGTACACGAAGTGTGTCGTTCTGCCACCAATACAACACTCCACCGATCGGTGGATCGAAGTGGAAGGCCATCGGACCGCACGTTGCAGCTAGTCCGAGAATTTCGAGCAGGACGGTCCACACCATCAGTTTTTGGTAGAGGATGGGCTCGTTCCACCAACTACCGATGTTGTCAAATTCGAGTCCAGCGGTAAACGCCCCCGCAAAGATGAGACCGAAGAGTCCATAGAAGAAGATCTTCCAGGCATAGAAGGTCGTCGTCTGTTTCGGCGTACCAAATCCGTGGTCCACCCAATGCAACATGAGCAACTTCATGCGGTCAAAGAACGGGATTTGCTCGAACTCGTCGAGTTTGACGTCCGGTAGTTCTGCAGTTCTATAGCCCATGATCAGTACTTCCGTGCCCGCATTGCCCTATCACGGCGCACCATTTCTTTTTCGAAGTAGAAGTCATCTTCCTCTGCCTTTCTCGTTGACATTAGTGCACCACTCAGTCTCTGCAACTCTCTTTCGCGGACGCGAAGTCGTCGCCACTGCTTGCGCTTGTCTTTCCGTCGTTTGCGCTCAATGTGATCCTCTTCGGTTTCCGAGGTGCCTTGTAGATACGTCTTCTCAATCATTTCGAGCCGTTGCAGTGCCTCGGCTGCGGTGAGCTCGAGAACTACCTGCCCCCGTGCCAATAGGTAAATCCGATTGGAGTATTGCAGAGCCTTTGTGGCGTGTTGTTCAACAATCAGGGCACCGGCACCGCGTTCGTCAACAGACGCTCGTACGGTGCTCAACAGTCGATCGACCATCTTCGGAGCGAGTCCGAGTGAAAGCTCATCAGCCAACAGTAGAGATGGACTCCTGCTCAAAGCCCGACCTAGCGCAACCATCTGTTGCTCACCTCCCGAAAGTAAGCCCGCCTTGATGTCGAGTCGCGGTTCGAGCTCTGGGAAGAGTCGCAGCGCTGCCTGAAGGTTCGCACCACCGAGCTGCAGATTGTCCCTCGTGGTCATTTTTGTAAAGATGAGGCGGCGTTCTGTCACGATCCCTAGTCCACGGCGCTTCACGCGCAGATAGGCGGGTTCCCACGTCGGTACGTTGTTGAGCATCACAAGACCATCCACTGCAGGTAACTCGCCGGCAATGGTCTGCAGAGTGGTCGTCTTCCCCGCACCGTTTGGCCCGAGTAAGCAGACGACTTCTCCTTGCTCGACCCGCAAGTTCACCTTGTTCACGACGGCGCGACCGAAGTAACCAGCCTTGAGTCGTCGGGTCTCCAATAGCGTCGTCATCTGACCAACCCTGCGCCTTCCGATGGGGTTTGCGCAACGACAATCGGCTCGGCGTCACGTGTCGCATGCACAGTTTCCGTGCCAAGGTAAGCGCGGACTACCTCTGGATTGGCCTGTACCTGGCTCGGCGTGCCCTTTGCAATCAACTTTCCAAAGTCGAGCACGAGGACCTCATCGCAAACTCCCATGACGAATTGGAGGTCGTGCTCCACAACCAAAACGGCGATTCCCCAGTCCACCGCCAGTCCCTTGACTAAACGCGCGAGGTTCTGACTTTCAGCTTGGCTCAATCCGGCCGCAGGCTCGTCAAGCAAGAGGACACTCGGCACCATTGCGACTGCGCGGGCTATGGCTAACAGTCTTCGCTTCCCGTATGACAGGTCCTTAACGTCTCGATGCAGATCATGAGCCAGGTCAAATTCTGTTATTGCACGCACGACCGGCGAACTGAACGGCGGGCGCGATGGGCGCAAGAGGTCTTGAAGATATACCCAGGCATCTTTCGGCTCGGCCGCCACTGCGAGATTCTCATATACGGTTGCGTCAGTGAAGAGCTCAAGCGATTGAAATGATCGCGTCATGCTCTGTCGAGCCCGCGCCGACGCATTGAGGCCCTGTATCTCTTGCTCATCTAGTCGGACAACGCCTTTTGAAGTAGCGAACCCACTTACTGCGTCAATGAGCGACGTCTTGCCGGCGCCGTTCGGACCGATCAGACCCGTGACCGTGCCTGGACGAAGTACGAAGCTGACATCATCAACGGCGACCACTGCGCCGTACTCCACACGGAGCCCCTCAACATGCAACACCTTCGGCGCGACCCTTGTCTTTGTTGCAAGCCCGTCTGTCCTCTCAGAGACGTCGCCGAGCTCAATGATGTAGGACCGTCCCCACTTGCGTGTGCGCTTGAGAACTCGGAATATTTTGACCCACTCGGCCGCGAGACCATCCTGGTAGTAGAGCACCGTCAGCAGTGTGGCAATTCCACTGATGAGCTGAATCCATCGACCCACCCCGCTCCAAGTTGACTCGAAGATCTCTTGGCTGAGGCCGGCGGTTGCCATCGTCCCACCAAAGAAAGGTCCGAGCAACTGACCTATCCCACCGATCAAGGCAAATCCAACGTAGGTAATCGACGTGAATGTCGTAAATGACTGGTAACTGACGGAACTCAGTCGAAATGCGATGAGGATGCCGCCGATCGCTGCAATTGCCGAAGCCAAGGAGAAAGCAAAAAGCTTCGCCTGGGTCACATCGACACCGAGGGAGGCGGCGGCCCGTTCATTCGTACGCACTGCTATGAGCCTCCGACCGCTGCGACCGCGCCGAACGTTTGACACCACCCACACGGCGAAGATCGCAACACCCAGCACGAAGATTCCATAGCGTTCCGGATACTTCACCGAGTCGAGGCTGTAGCCCCAGAAGCTCGGACTTTCAACGAGCGTGCCTCGCACGCCACCAGTGAAGTTTCGATTACGGAACAACATCAGCTCCAGAGTTGATCCCATGCCGAGCGTGACGATTGCAAGATTGAGTCCGCGAGTTCGTAACGCAGGAACCGCGAACAACATGCCCATCGGAATCGCTGCCAGAACTCCAATGACGAGCGCAATCACGAAAGGAATGCCGAATACAGATGCCAAACGGCCAGCGACATAGGCGCCGAACCCGGCTATTGAGTACTGGGCAAGCGAGAGTTGCCCCGCATATCCGGTTAGCACCACCATCGACAGAAGCACGATCGAAACCGATAACGAGACCGTCAGAGCGTCAATCCACTTGGGGGCTTTCGTAAGCATCAAGAAGACAACCACGCCTGCGCCAAAGAACGTCCAGTCCCACGAGATTCGACCGCTGCCGAGCATCGGAAACTCGCGGAGGTAATAGTCGCGATCTGGCAGAGATGTGCCCCGAAACACGAGTACTGCAATCACCACCAAGAATGGCAAGGAGGGCCCGAGGCCTTGCTGATCGGCGAAGCGCCCGACCAATGTCTGTCCTATGCCGATGAGAAAGGCGGCGAACGTCGCGAGCGGAAATGAACGAAAATCTGCAACGAGAGCTGCGGCAAGTGATGCCAGGACAAGACCTGTCATCGCCGTGACCTGCAGCGTGATGATTGGGACGACCAGGATTCCCGCGATCGTGGTGATGACCGAACCAAGAACCCAGTTGACGACCGCAATCAGATTCGGTGACACCCCCACCGCTGATGCTGCCTGTTGGTTTTCGGACACCGCCTCAGTAGCTAGGCCAAATGCACTTGATCGATACAGAAGCCAGAGAATTAACGCTGAACTTACACCAAGTACAAGCAGGATGAGGCGATCAACAGTGATTCCGACGTTCGACCAGAGAATTATTCGATTCGCCGGGAGAAGAGTCGGAATCTGGCGAGGGTTCGAACCATAACGAATCACCACGCCGGCTTGTACCGTCACAAACACCGCCAGCGTTGCGATCAAACGAATGAGCGAACTTGCATGGTAGAGGGGACGCAGAATCATCCAGTGCGTGAGAAACCCGAGGGTTCCAGAGAGGGCGAGTCCCCACAGTGTTGCGATCCAGAATGAGACATCGTGTTCATAGTGAAGTTCCCACTGCAAGAACACCCCTGCAATTGCAGTTGCTCCGAGGGAGAAATTGATGATTCCAGTTCCGCGATAGATAGCAATGAGACCTTGCGACCCGAAGGCGTAAAGAGCCCCGACGCCGAGACCCAGCAGGGCAAACTGCACAACTTCATTTAGCACGGGATGCCTACCATAACCGTCGTGCACGTGCGTCAGCAAGCGAATAGGCCAATTGGCCATCCGACTGCAATCCTCGGTGTAGATCGCTTTGGGCGGTACTGCTAAGTTCAAGGTGTAATTGAGTCAAATTTTCCTTCGCTCACTCACCAATTTGGGGGCCCATGAGTTTCTCACTCTCTGAAGAGCACGAGACATTCCGCAAGGTGGTGCGTGACTTTGCCGAGAAAGAGATTGCTCCGCACGCAGCGCGCTGGGATGAAGAACAGTCGTTCCCCCTCGACGCGGTGGCAAAGATGGCCGACCTCGGATTGTTTGGTCTCATCTTCCCGGAGGAGTGGGGCGGCAGCGGCGGCGACTTCATCTCGCTCTGTGTCGCGATCGAAGAACTCGGGCGAGTCGATCAGTCAATTGGCATCACGCTGTCGGCAGGGGTAGGGCTCGGTGCCAATCCGATCTTTCGTTTCGGTACCAAGACGCAAAAGGAACGCTGGCTACCCGACCTCGTCGCGGGCAAGACACTCGGAGCATTCGGCCTCACAGAGCCTGATGCGGGTAGCGACGCTGGTGCCACGCGCACCAATGCGAAACGTCGCGACGGTGTGTGGGTGCTCAACGGCAGTAAGGCCTTCATCACCAATTCCGGAACACCAATCACGTCGATCATCACTGTTACCGCCCGTGCCGAGGCAGGAATCACGAGTTTTGTCATCGAGGCAGGGACACCCGGTCTCATCATCGAGCCCGCCTATCGAAAACTCGGTTGGCATGCGAGCGACACCCACGGACTGTCGATGGAAGATGTCGTGCTTGCCGACGACTACCTGCTCGGGAGGGAAGGCGACGGGTTGAAGAACTTCCTCGCCATCCTTGACGACGGTCGTATCGCGATCTCCGCTCTCGCCGTCGGATGCGCGCGAGCCTGTCTGGAGATCGCAACGGAATACGCCAAGGAACGGCAGGCCTTCGGCGGCCCAATCGGCCGCAATCAAGGCGTCGCCTTCCAGCTCGCTGATCTCGCCGTCGCCGTCGAAAATGCCGCGAACCTCACCTACAAGGCGGCATACCTGAAGGACGCGGGTCAACCGTGCGGGCAGGCGGCATCAATGGCCAAGTTGTACTCAACTGAGACAGCGGTCTGCGCAACTCGCATCGCCACACAAGTGCTAGGTGGAAGCGGATTCATCGAGGACAGCCCCGTCGCCCGCTTCTACCGTGATGCAAAAATCTTGGAGATTGGTGAGGGCACGAGCGAGATCCAGCGGATGGTCATCGCCCGCAACCTCGGTCTACCTGTTCGCTAACTCCCGCTCGTATTGTTCGATACGCGCCATTTTGATGTCCTCGTACCCGCGAATCATGTTCGGCAAGGCTGCAAGACGCACGGCATCGACCAGCGTGTGTAGTGAGGGCTTGCTGCAGATTGAGTTGATGAGTTGCTCGTACTGGTCGCGCAACTGACGTTCTTTGCGACGAAGTTTCGTATGACCAAAAACGTCGAAGACCGTACCGCGTAGCACTTTCAGCCTGGCGAGTAACCGAAAGACGGGCAACGTCCACTCCCCGAGGCGAATCTTGCGTTGCATCCCGAGCGCACGAAGCAATGGCGGGTGCAACAAAAACGAGATACGCCGGCGTTCGCCAGCGATGCCGCGAACAGCAAGCTGCTGATCATCGAGCACCAGTAATCGGGCCACCTCGTATTCGTCCTTATAGGCCATGAGGCGGTACCCCTGCTCAATGACGTGGCCGACAAACTCCGACTGCGCTTCGAGTTCCGAGTCGGCGTGGGCTGCGCGCTCGATCAATGCCAAGTAGCGCTTTGCGTACGCGACATTGCTGTAACCGATGAGATCGCTCGCGTATCGCTCGACTCGTGTCGATTTTTCGACCGAGAGCCGAAGTGGAGCAACTACTTGGCTGACCCACGGTGGCACTGCGATTGATACTCCTTGCACCGCTGCCAAAGTCTCTTTGAGCACGTCTGGTCGCGCAATTGCGAGACGCCCGAGTTGGAAGGCACGCAGGTTCGTGTCAACCGCGGCCCCATTCAACCGCAATGCCTCTTCCACACTGTTGATCGATAATGGCAGAGCTCCAAACTGCACAGCCATCCCCATTACGAAGACATTTGCCGTCACTGCATTACCCAGCAGTTTCGTGGTCGTGGCGGATGCATCGACCCACTTCTGTAGTGAGGCATCCGAGACTCGAGCAATACGGTCGGCCAGACGGTCGGCCGACGGAGCTTGCAATTCGGGATTGGCGATCATCGCCCCCGTGGGGCTCGTCGATGAGGAACCGACGACAATCGTCGTCGACGACAGCGCATCGAGACCGGCGGGAGACGCAGCAACCAACTGATCTAGTGCAATCAGAACATCGGCCTCGAACGACCCGATTCGGCTGGCACTATCTTCACGATTGCGAGCGAATCGGAGGTCGCTCACGACCGGACCTGCTTTCTGTGACAGTCCCGTTTGGTCGAGACCTCGCACGTCTAACCCATCGAGCATTGCAGCCGTGCCGAGCACCTGAGCGACGGTCACTACCCCCGTGCCACCGATGCCCGTCAGTCGTACGTTGAAGTAGTCGTCACGCACCCGCACGACCGGGGCAGGAAGATGCAGATCGAGTGCGCGGTTGAGTGCATCGCTGGGCTGACCTGACGCTCCCTTAGTTCGTCGGGGCCGTAGACGGTGGGCCTCCACATCAATCTCAATGAACGAGGGACAGTCACCCTCGATGCACGAATAATCAAAGTTGCAAGTGGTCTGGTCAATCCGGGTCTTGCGTCCGAAGTCCGTTTCAAAGGGCTGCACAGACAGACAGTTGCTGATTTCACCGCAGTGTCCGCATCCTTCACAGATGCGATGGTTGATGACGATTCGCTTACTCGGGGTGTCCAAAAGCCCGCGCTTGCGCAACCGCCGAGCTTCTGCTGCGCAAGTCTGATCGTGTATCAACACGGTCACTCCCCGCTCTTGCGCAAGCACGCGGTGCGCCTCGTCAAGATGCTGTCTCGACCAGACCTCGACACCACTCGGTAGCGAAACGTCGTCGTATCTCGTGACATCGTCGGTAGTGATGAGCAATCGCGCAACTCCGACTTCCAGGAGCTGGCGAACTATCGACGTCACCTCCGAGCGCCCCGTTGGTCGCTGACCACCAGTCATGCCAATCGCGTCGTTGTACAGCAGTTTGTACGTCATGTTCACACCGGCGGCAACGGCTGCTCCGATTGCCAGGCGACCACTGTGATAAAAGGTTCCGTCACCGAGATTCTGAACGATGTGTGGCAACTCAACATACGGAGACATGCCCACCCACTGCATACCCTCGTTACCCATCGGGGTGAGTCCGACGAGATTGCCGACTCGCTCGTCGGACATCGCCAAGACCAGCGAGTGGCAGCCGATTCCCACACCAACCGACATGTCGTCGGGCACTCGAGTGGAACGATTATGGGGACAGCCCGAACAATAGAAAGGAGTCCGCTCCACCTCCAGCGGAATCTTCTCCCGTTTTTCCCGTGGTGCACGCAATCGCTCGCCGAGCCGCGGTGCCAGCTGCGTGAACAGGTGCCGAGCGATGGTATCCGCCACGAGGCTCCCGTAGCCAGGGAACAAGGCCTTACCCATGGCATCGTGCTTGCCGACGATGATCGGTCGGTCAAGTTGCGCATAGAGCGCGTCCTTGATGAGCGTCTCGACATTTGGACTCTTCTCCTCAACGACGATGATTTCTCGGAGACCCGTCGCAAAGTTGCGCACCGACTGTGCATCAAATGGCAGCGGCATCAGCATCTTGAACAAGCGAATCCCTGCACCCGCAATCTCACCATCACTCGCCAGCCCGAGCCTGCGCAACGCTGTACGCACTTCGTGATAGGTAATCCCCGAGGCAACGATGCCAACCTCGGCATCTACGGCAGACGCCGTAACCCGATTCAACTGATTGAGCCGCGCATACTCAATTGACAACGGATACCGAACCTCGAATATCTCTTTCTCGATGTCGATGGTTCGCGGTGTCAGCAATCTTCCATCCGGAAGATGACGGTATGGTTCCCCGTTCAATAATGGGATGATCGGATTTACACGATCCGGGTTGAGATCGAAACTCTCCGTACCGTCCGCGACATCGGCAACAATCTTCAAGGCGGTCCATAATCCAGTCGCACGCGATAATGCGATTGCATGGCGCCCGAGATCGAGTGCCTCGCGCGGCGATCCGGGATACAGAACAGGAATGTGCAGGTCTGCCATCACCCCCGCCGAAGAAGACGGGAGACTCGAACTCTTGGCACTCGGGTCATCACCAACAACGCACACGACCCCGCCAAGCGGTGCCGCGCCTGCGTAGCAACCGTGACGCAACGCATCGAGGGCGCGATCAACCCCTGGAGCCTTTCCGTACCACATTCCGATGACCCCCTGATAGCGGGCGTCGGCTCGCGCAGCAGAAAGTTGCGAACCCATCACGGCAGTAGCCGCGTATTCCTCGTTCAGCGCCATGCGATGCGTCAGAGGCAGGTCGGCACGAATCTGAAAAGCTTCGTCGAGCACATCCGTGAAACCACCGACTGGCGAGCCTGGATACCCGGAAACAAAGGCAGCGGTTTTACGTCCAGAGCGACGATCGACGATGAGTTGTTCGATGGGAATCCGCGCGAGCGCATGCAAACCCGACATGAACACCTCGGCCGACTCGCGGGTGTATCGATCGGACAGCTGGAACTGGACTGCGGTCATGCGCGCTGCCGCAATAGTAGACCGTAGGGCGAAGATGCGGACGCGTGGTCTAAACGGGTGGAACGCCGTGGCGCTTGGCCACTTTGTCGCGATCATTGGGATCAGCGACGCGTAAACGTCGGATCATGTCCTCACGAAGTTCGGGGAAGTCCACGACGGCATCAATGACGAGTTCGCTCGCCAGTCGAAGGAGGTCGACGTCGGCTTCGTATTCACGGCGCCGGTCGTCCACGAATTGCCGTCGCTCCTGCTCGTCGTTGATGGCTGCGATGCGATTTGCGTACACAGCGTTGACCGCTGGCTCTGGCCCCATTACTGCGATCTTGGCAGTGGGCAGCGCAATTGTTGCAATCGGGTCGAAAGCCGGCCCACTCATCGCGTACAAACCGGCACCGTAGGCCTTGCGAACTACCACGCACAACTTGGGAACCGTCGCGTCGGTGATCGCTGTAATCATCTTTGCGCCGTGTCGGATGATGCCTTGCCGCTCCACCTGGGTGCCAATCATGAAACCCGGGACATCGGCGAGAAAAATGAGGGGAATGTTGAATGCATCGCATAGCCAGATGAATCGCGCGGCCTTATCCGCCGAATCAATGAACAGCACGCCACCCTTATGCTGTGGATTGTTGGCCACGATGCCAACGACATGACCATCGAGACGGGCCACACCAGTGATGAGTTCCGTCGCCCAGTCTGGCTTGATGGCAAAGAAACTCTCTTCGTCGACGATGCGCTCGATGAGGCGGTGCATGTCGTATCCAGCAGCCTCGTTGTCGGGAAGAACACTTCGATCAAGACCCTGCGCAGGCGGTTGTGCAAACACGGCTTCGGGTGTCTCCCGCCAATTCATCGGCATATACGAGAAGTAGGTTCGGGCTTGGTCAATCGCATTCGCATCGTTGGATGCCAAATTGTCCGCACATCCCGAAACGGACGTGTGCATACGCGCACCGCCCATTTCCTCCAACGTGACGTCCTCGCCGATCACTTCCTGGGCCATGCGGGGTGACCCGAGGTACATCGATGCGTTCTTGTCGACCATGAACACGATGTCGCAGAACGACGGAATGTAGGCGCCGCCTGCCGCTGACGGTCCGAAGAGGCAGCAAATCTGTGGCACTTTGCCCGAGAGCCGAACCTGATTGGCGAAGATTCTCCCCGCCCCGCGCCGGCCCGGGAACATCTCCACTTGATCGGTGATTCGTGCACCTGCTGAATCAATCAGCCAAAAGATCGGTAGCTCGTGCTTGAGTGCATGCTCCGTCATACGGATGATCTTCTCCACTGTTCGCGCGCCCCACGAGCCCGCTTTCACCGTCGAATCGTTGGCCACCACACATACCGGTCGTCCATCAACTCTCCCGACTCCGGTCACCACTCCGTCTGCGGGAAGGTCGGCGGCTGAGGCATTCGCCAGCAATCCGTCTTCAACGAATGAGCCGGCATCGAGCAAGAGGGCGAGGCGGTCGCGCACGAACAGTTGTCCCTTGGCATCCAACTTGGCCTGACCGGCATCGCGGTTTCCACGTGTCGCACGTATCGAGTGTGATCCGAACGTGGAGTCCGTCATGACTGCATCACTACAGTCGTCTTGTGCCTGTCACCGAAGTCGTCGACATACACGCTCATATTCTACTTCCAGGCGTGATGGGCACTTGCGGTGCCGCGGGCCCCGAGATGGGAATCCGCACCGATGGCACCGAGTACTTTCGCGCTGGTAACTACGTGTTGGAAAATGTGAAGTTTGCCAACAGTCCGTTTTCGGTTCCGCAACTGCGCCTTGAAAAAATGGAGGCGCTCGGCATTCATCGTCAACTGGTTTCGCCAAACCCAATCACGTACTTCTATCACGTACCTACCAAAGATGGCGTCGAGTTCTCGCGCCGTCACAACGACCAGATGGCCGAAGTGTGCCGTACGCACACACAATTAGTTGGTGCTGCGACCCTCCCGTTACAAGATGTTCAGGCATCCTGCGAGGAACTCCGTCGCGCCGTCAATGATCTCGGTCTTGTTGCGTCGTACCTCGGCACGAACGTTGCAGGGCGCCCCTTGTCTGACCCCTGCTTTGCAGATCTGTGGGCGACACACGAAGCGTTGGGGGTGCCGGTCATGCTGCACTCCGCTCCCCGCGGGGCCTACGAGGATCCTGGTCCATTCTTTTCGCAGTGGGAACTAGATGTGATCAGCGGATTCAATGTGGATGAAGGCATCGCAGTTGCGCACCTCCTTTTCGGTGGTGTGCTCGACCGCCACCCCGCCCTGCACGTGCACGTCGCACATGGTGGCGGTTTTGCGCCGTACCACAAAGGTCGTCTTCAGACGGCACTCAGCAAACGTCCGTGGGCCAGCGGTCTGTTGTCCAGGAGTTTTGATGAAATGTGGCAGCAACTGAGCTTTGATACTGCCGTGCACCACGCTGATGCCCTGCGTTTTCTCGTCGATACAGAGGGTGCCGAGCGTGTGTTGCTGGGCTCGAACTTCGCAGGCTGGGATGTCGAGGACCGTTATCAAGAACTGCTGGCCGACCTTCATCTTCCGGCGAAGTCGCAGGCCGCGATACTCGGCGACAACGCGCGCCGTATCTTTCGGTTGAGCTAGTCGGTTATGGCGCGGGCTCTGGTGACCGGTGCAGCGTCGGGCATCGGTGCTGGAATCTCCGACCATCTGAGCAGTGCCGGATGGGACATCGTGCGCTCCGACCGTTCGGGAGGAAGCACGATCCTCGCCCACGACGTCACCGACGAGGCCGCGTGGGCCCGCATCATTCTCGAGCACGGCCCGTTCGAGGCGGTCATCAATTCTGCTGGCGTTCGCGTGCGGCGGTCATTCATCGACGTCACCCTCGCCGAGTGGAACGAGGTCGTGGGAATCAACCTGACTGGCACCTTCCTCGGCATTCGCGAATTCGCACGAGCTTGCATCACGGGTGCCCGCCCCGGCACGTTTCTGGCGATTGGGTCCGTCAACTCATTCAGTGCGGTAGCCGGCCAGCCGCACTATGTGGCATCGAAGGCCGGTATCGCGATGCTCGTGAAGGCTGCGGCCCTCGAGTTTGCACCGTACTCCATCCGCATCAATGCGTTGGCGCCTGGTCCGATCGACACGCCGCTGCTCGCCGAACGCCTCGCGACGCCAGAAGGTCGGGCGTGGCTCGAGTCAAAGGTTCCTCTTGGACGAATCGGCGATGTCCACGACTGCGCTGCTGCTGCCGAATTCCTCGTGTCGGAAAGTGCGTCCTACATCACCGGAATTACGCTCCCCGTTGACGGTGGCTGGCTGACACAGTGAGTGCACATGCTTGAGCCCACGCTGATGTACCACGTCTGTTGGGTGGTTCCACAACTTGAGTCAGGTATGACGGGGCTCGCCAATTTGGGTCTGCGTTGGGCGAGCCCCGTTACTCGCACGGTGCACGTTGGCTACCGCGATGGACGAGAGTTGGAGCACAGCATCAACGTCACCTACTCCTGCGACGGGCCGATGTATGTGGAACTCGTGGAACATGCCACGGGCTCGGTGTGGGAAACTTCCCCGATGGGCGGGCTCCACCATGTCGGATTCTGGTCCGACGATCTCCGTGCATCAATCACGCTCGCTGAGTCGCAAGGCCACACGCTCGAGGCCTGGATGATTGGTGCTGACGGACGACCCTCACGATTTGCTTATCTGCGGACTCCGACTGGACATCGTTTTGAATACGTCGACGCAAAGGTTCGACCGGATCTTGAGGCGTGGATGCGCGGCGGCCAATACCGAATCCGCGACGAATGAGTTACTTCGGATCTGCGAACCTCTGTTGTATCGAGACCGGAACCGTCCAACGACATCGCTCTTCGAGTGAACTAGGCGGGGTGACGAGCCAGCCTGCCGTGCCGAGTGCATCCACCGTGTCGATGCAACGGGCGCAGTAACGCGGCAGTCCAACGGGCACCCCGGGTACCTCGCCTTCGCGCGTTTTTGGAGTTTCGGGATGATTTCGCCAATACTGCTGTCCAGAGCCACACGCGTGCTCAAAGACGACCGCTGACTCAGTCACGTGCACCGAGCCGACGGCGCCGTGACTGCGCAGGAGTGCCGCAATCTTGTGCGGGTCGGGTGCAGCAGTGGCCGTATTCGGCACGCCAACGGTCGTGCGCAGACGAACCCGTTCGAGGAGCTCCGCAAGATCCGATCCTTGCTCCACGGCATCGTCCAGGAACCCGACAATGATCGCAATGAGCCGATCATGCAATCCCTTCCACGTATTCTGCGCATCACGGACAGCGGCCAGCACCTCTGGGTGCTCACCCGCAAGTGCCTGCTCGACCTGCTGCGACAGTCCGATGAGGTGAGGTGTCGATTCAAGGGGTAAAGCCATGTGCGTCCGTTTCAGCATCCCACACGGGGCTACCCTGCAGTCAAGGGAATCGAGGTTTTCTTGTCCGCCACCGTCTCGCCAAGCACCCCAGCAGGGGGTTCCGATGATGCGGCAACCCTCCTGGTCGGTGGCTCGGTGATCGATGGAACGGGCAGCCCCCGACGTGGCGCAGTCGATGTGTTGCTCATCGGGGATGTCATCGCCGGTGTCGGTTCATCCCTCACGGTTCCCGCGCCGCATGCGCACTCGGTACGGCGAGTCGACTGCAGTGGTCTCACCATCATGCCTGGCCTCATCGACGCCCACGTACATGTGACGCTCGGTGAGCCTGCCACGAACGACGAGCTTTTTCATCATCGCGAGCCGGCGACCGCGGCCCTGCTTGCCGCATACAACTTGCGCAAGGTTCTGAAAGCCGGCGTCACATCGATGTTGGATGTGGACGGACTCTTCAACATTGGGCCGGCTCTCCGCGACTGCGTGAACGCCGGCATCATCGAAGGGCCCAACATGCGTTCGGGTGCGTATGCCCTCATGACGGCCGTCGGCGGAACGGCTGGACGCCTCATTCCCGATGAAGGCACGGCTGGTTACGCCGAAATCGTGCGGAGCAAAGATGAGATGATCCGCGTGGTGCGCCGCCAAGTGAAGGACGGCGCGGACATCATCAAGATTCATGTCACGGGTTCGATACCCACTCGCCGCGGGGAGATTCAGGTGTGGACGCGCGAAGAACTCAAGGTTGTATGTGATACGGCGCACGATTTGGGTGTACGCGTCACCGCCCATTGCCGCGGTGACCGCGCCACGCTCGACTGCGTATTGGCCGGTGTCGACATCATTTGGCACGCTTCGAACCTCGGTGAAGAGGCCCTCGATGCCATCATCGAGCACAAGGTTCCCGTCGGTCCAGTGTTCACCTTCCTCGCCAACCTGCACGACTACGGCGACAAAGCTGGAGCCTCTGCCGTCGCCAAGAAGGTCTTCGAGGGTGAACTCGAGGACACCGGCAAGAAGTTGCGCCGTGCGTACGACGCCGGCGTGAAGTTGCTCTGTGGATCCGAGAGCGGCTTCTCGATGACCCCATACGGCGACTGGCATGCCCGCGAGATGGAAGTCTTCGTCCAACATCTCGGACTCACGCCGCTCGAGGCCATTCGTTGCGGCACCATGGATAACGCCGTCGCAGTCGACGAATTTGGCATGACAGGCGTGATTGCTGAGGGCTACAAAGCAGACGTGCTGGTAATTGACGGTGACCCGAGCACGAACATTTCCATCCTCGGCGACAAACAGCGGTTCCGTCACCTGTGGTGCCGCGGCCGCAAGGTCGACTTGACCCCGGTGCCCCCGCGCGATTACTTGAACGGCGAGAAGATTGCTGCGTGGTCAAGCGTGCCTGTCACGTGGAACCTGGCCCGTGGCTGAAGCCGTACGTCACGCAATCGTCACGGGTGCAGCGGGCGACATCGGTCAGGCCATCACCCGTGCTCTGGCAACGGCTGGTTGGCGTCTCGGTCTCATCGATTTGGACGAGAGCCGCATCTCGGGAGTTCCAACCGGTTCGGTCGCGCTCTCTGCCGACGTCACCGATGCGAACTCCGTCGACGCCGCCCTGGATCGCTTCGGGGCCGTGCCTACTCTCGTGGTCAACAATGCTGGCATCGTCCGATTCGGACCACTGCTCGACCACCCACTCAACGAATTCGAAACCGTGCTACGCGTCAACCTCCTCGGCGCGTTTATCGTCGCGCGCGCAGCAGCGGTGGCGATGGTTGCAGCCAAGCAAGGTGGCACGATCATCAATATCACGTCGATCAATGGCATCGTGCCCGGGCCGAACAGCGGGGCGTACACGGCCGCCAAGGCAGGTTTGGCACTACTCACCAAACAGATGGCCGTCGAGTGGGGTCCGCACGGTATCCGCGTAAACTCGATTGCACCCGGCCTCATTGATGCGGGCATGAGTAACGCCGTACATGCCGATCCTGCGTTGCGCGTTTCACGCGAGCAGAAGATTCCATTGCGTCGCCTCGGAACCGCAGATGATGTTGCCAAGCTCGTGATGTTCCTTGCGTCGTCAGAATCCGCCTACATCACGGGTGAGAACATCGCCGTCGATGGCGGTATCACGCAAAGTCTGCTTACGATGTTGCCCCGCCCCAAGTCTGTCGACAAGGTCGGACCAACCGAGTGATCTCCGTTGCTGGTACCTCGATCGCGATAACGGGTGGCGGTTCGGGTATCGGCGAGGCAACGGCTCGTCACTTCGCGGCGGCAGGTGCCCGCGTCACAATCATGGGTCGTCGTGCCGACAAAGTCAACGAGGTAGCCGCGTCGATCGGTGCTTCGTGCTGCAGCGTTGTCGGAGACGTCTGTGAGCCCGAGGATCGAGCGCGCCTCATCGCTGCCGCAGTCAAACACGGCGGCGGTCTACACACCCTGGTGAACAACGCTGGAAATATGCTTCGCAAACCAATCGGAAGCTGGACGAGCGACGACCTCGCCTCAATTTTTTCGAGCAACGTCACCGCGGCAATGTTGCTCACCCAGGAAGCACTGACGCACCTTGACGCCTCACACGGCGCCGTCATCTTCGTCTCGTCGGTGTACACCGTGCGGGCGTATCCCGGCGCTGCGCCGTATGCGGCGACCAAAGGTGCCATCGAAACCCTCGTCAAGGTACTCGCTGCCGAGCTCGGACCTCGCCATATTCGGGTAAACGCCGTGCGGCCAGGTGCGGTGCTGACCGAAATCAATCAGCGTGCAGGCGTCTTCTCCGATGAACAGGCAGCTGCGCGATTGGCGGGCATGGCCAATCACCACGCGCTCGGTCGCATCGGAACGAGCGAAGAGGTTGCCGAGGCGATTCACTTCGCCGCCTACTCCCCTTGGGTCACCGGGACCGTCGTCGACATTGACGGCGGGCTCGGTCTCGGGATTACTGTGTGAACATGTCCGTGTTCACAGTCACAACACAAGAGGATGCCAAAGAGGTCTACCGCCATAAGGACTTTCGTCAGGCGCTCTACGACGCCGGCGAGGTGGTAATGGGGGGTGTGCTCGTCAATCTGCACGGCGAAGAACATCGTGCGCGTCGACGGCTCGAAAATCGCCTGTTCCGCCGCGAGACGCTCGTGCACTACGAACGTGACCGCTTCCCCGCGATCATCGAACAAACACTTGCACCGTACGTCGCAGATGGTGAGGCCGAGCTCGTGAAGCTCTCCCACGAACTGATGATGAATCTGGCGGCATTCAATGCCGGTATCGATCGGCCACAACGCACGGCAGAAGAAACCCGCCGTCTCTATTCCTACATGATGAAGTTCATTGAAGGTGCAACTCTCGCCCACTCCACGCGCGACCACAACGAGGTTTCGCGCGAGATTGCCGAGGCACTTGACAAATTCGACTCTGAATTCCTGACACCATCCATTGAGCGCCGGACCAATCTTCTGACCGCAGACGACGGTACTGGTGCAGATCTGCCCAAGGACATCCTGACGGTGTTGCTGAAGAACGACGACTCCCTCCATCTTCCGCACGAATTGATTCGTCGAGAGATCGCCTTCTACCTATTGGCAGGTGCACATACTTCGGCAACCGCTTTCGTAAGAACTCTCGACAACTTGTTCTCCTGGGTCGAGCAGCATCCTGACGATGCCGACCGAGCGCGCCACGATCCGTGGTTCGTGCAGGCGAGCGTCTTTGAAACGGTGCGACTCCAGCCGTCAAGCCCCGTCGGACAACGTCGTGCGCTGACCGACATCACCCTCAAATCCGGCCGCACGGTGAAAAAGGACGACATCGTGACGATTGATCTCATGACCATCAATCGTGATCAATCGATCTATGGCATCGATGCTGACATGTTCAATCCTCATCGCCGACCAGCCGGCGATGGCGTCGCACCGTGGGGACTCTCGTTCGGTCACGGTATGCATGCCTGCATCGGACAAGAGCTAGCAGCAGGACTCACAGAACACTCGGATGAGACACGGGACTACGAATTCGGTCTCGTGACCGTCGCCGTTCAGGCATTGTTGGACCGCGGAGCACGTCGCGACCCAAGCCGTGTCGCAAGGATGGACACGACGACCAAACGCCCGTACTGGGGTGAATACCACGTGTTGCTCGGTTCGTCCCGCTAGTTCATCGAAACGTCGGTGACAACGTCGCTTCACGGATCATGATGACGGCCCCGCAATCCGAAGTTCGGGTGACGGGCTTCTGGGCAGCACGTGAGGCGCTTCGCCATCGTGATTTCCGGCAAGGGCTCTACGACGAAGGTTCCGCACTCATGTCCTCGGTCATCGTGAATCTGCATGGGCCCGCCCACACGTTGCGTCGCCGACTCGAAAACCGTTTGTTTCGTCGGGAGACATTCCGCCATTGGGAGGCAGTCCTCATTCCTCTCAGCATTAGGGCGAGCATCGCGACACACGTCACCGACGGCAGCGTCGACCTCATTGATGTCGCCCGCGACACCATGATGCGGATCGCCGCAGACATCGCCGGTATCGACCTCGGCGAATCGCCACAGCGATTCGCCTTGCTACGCGAGATCATGGCCGACCTAGCGCAGGCATCAACCGTACGGCACTTTACCGGTGACAAGACGCAGGCGATCGCACGCGGCCAAGCCGCCCTCCAAACTTTTGATGATGAATTCTTTGCGGTTGCGCACACGCGTCGACGCAGTCTCATCGCCGAAGTTGCCGCGGGTCGGCAAGCCCCTGATTCGCTGCCACGCGACGTGCTCAGCACGCTCCTGCTCAATCAGGACAACCTTGATGTCCCGCTAGAAGACATTCGACGCGAAATCGCGTATTTCCCGTGGGTCGGTTCACACTCAACATCAACGGCATTCGTCAACTTGATGGATCATGTGTTCGCTTGGATCGATACTCGGCCGGATGACCTGCACCAGCTCATCGAAGATGCTGCATGGTTGCAGGACTTTGCCTTTGAGTCGCTCCGCCTTCACCCGGCCAGCCCCTTTGCGGAGCGGGTTGCGCTCGCGGACGTCACCCTTGCCGATACCACATTTGTCCCCTCGGGGAGTCGGGTCGTCATCGAGATGCAGTCTGCGAATCGTGATACCAGCGTTTTTGGTATCGACGCCGCCGAGTTCAAACCGCGGCGCAGATTGCCAGATGATGTATCCGCGTGGGGTCTCAGTTTTGGCTCTGGGTTCCACGCCTGCCTTGGTCAGGAAGTCGCCGCCGGCATCGAACCTGATGGTGGCGCGGAAGTTCACCTCTACGGCGCCATGGCAACGATGGCCCAGTTGTTGCTGCGCCGCGGAGCCCGACGCGATCCCGATCATCCCGCCGTACGCGATGAGTCATCCGTGCGGCGCCACTTTCGTTCGTACCCCGTGCTTCTTGACTAGATACGCCTCACACGGCTTGGCAAACTGCGGTGGCGCTTGGCGTCGCTCAGTGCAGAGGGATCTCGGTGCCGTCCGCACCAAAGACGGCGATTGCCTCCCCGGGACAACGGCGTGCAATCTTCAACAGGCGCTCTAACGGTTCAGCCGTAACGCCGCCAATCACCTCTGCGAGCTCTTCGGAGTCGAAACGAAACAAATCTTTTGCATCACCGATGCACTTACCAGAACTGATACACGCATCTTTATTGACGCGCACCTGATACGACATGTTCGAACCCTACCGTAGGGAGGTTTCTGAGGAAGCTCGTACATCAACTGGAACTTCATCGAGCAACCAAGCAACGGCGTGACGAATCAATCGCTGGTGAGCGTCTGATCTAAGGGAAGTCACGTCGTGCCCCAGCGCGTCGTAAACGACACGGCCACCGTCGTCTTTGCACCACAGCAGGCACTCGGCAGCATCGTGGTGCTTCGTCTGGCCTTCCGCGAGACGCAGGACCGATGGCGAGATGTTCAACTTGCTGTAGCACTCATCAACAACGGTGAAATCACCGACTCCAGCGACAATTGGGTGGTGCGCTCCAGTAGTTATGGCGACGTCCCCGATGGGAGGATGATAAGAAGCCTCCCAGTCCCATTGACCGCCGAGCCATTCACCCCACTGCGGCCATTCGTCGAAACAGATCGTCGCCGTGTGTACGGCAAACAATGGTCGCCCAGCATCGCGATGAGCGAGAAGTAAATCCCGCAGGCCTTGGTCGATGCTTCTTGCCCATGTAGCGCGTTGCTCTGCCGAGTATCTCGGGTCTCGCATTGTGAACCAGCAGGCAAACACCGTGATGAGATCGAAATCCTCGATTGCGAGGGCATCACGGGCATCCGGAAGGTCCCAGACGACCGTGCTGTGCATTCGTCCGCCAAACGTGCTGTCGACGATGTCTGCCAAGACCGGTGCCGCGCTGTCAAACGGATGCGCCCAGCCGCCAGTGATGAGCAGGTTGCGATAGTTCACCATGACGATTGTCCCTCGTTTTCGTAGGCTAATTCGGATGACCGATGTAACCGTTCGTGACGTCGGTCCGCGCGACGGGCTGCAGGCCGAGGCACCGCTGCCCATCGCCGTTCGTGTTGAGTTCATTCGCCGCCTCGTCAGTGCGGGGTTACGCCACATTGAGGTTGTCTCGTTTGTGCGCGACGACCTGGTGCCCTCCATGGCGGTGCAGAAGAGGTCATTGCTGCGGTGGGCAGTCCGCCAGGTGTCGTGCTCTACGGTCTCGTCGCAAATCGTCGCGGCGCAGAACGCGGCGCGTGTACCCCGCTGCAGTCTTTCACCTACACGCTCTCCTTGTCGGAGGGTTACTCCCAGAAAAATACACGCCAGACCATCACGGACTCTCTGCGCGCACTAGCCGAGGTCGTGCACATCGTCGCACGTCCTGTAGACGTCGTCGTGTCCTGTGCGTTCGGGTCGCCATTCGATGACGTCGACGTCCGTCGTGATCTACCGAAGTTGGTGACCGAGATTCGCAGCTGCGGCGCAGCTGCCATCACGCTCGCGGATACCACAGGGATGGCCACCCCGCGCGTCGTCAAGGACATCATTGATCTCGTCGGCAGTGAGGTCGGATTCCACCTGCATGAGACCCGTCACACGGCTCTGTTGAGTGCGTTTACTGCCCTGCGCTTGGGCGTTCGCCGCTTTGACACCAGCACGGGTGGTATCGGTGGTTCGCCGTTCGCTCCGAATGCAGCCGGCAACCTGGCGACCGAGTCGCTCGTTGCGCTGCTGCACGACGAAGGACTCGCAACCGGTGTTGACCTCTCGACGCTGCTCAGCGTCGGGCGCTGGTTGCAGGAAGCCATCGGGCATCCACTCCCGTCACCCCTGCTTCAGCTGCCGTAGAACTGCACCGCGACCCGTTCCGCGAGGTACGGGCGCACGTACTCGCCGACGACGGCGACATGCACGGGGTGCTTTGCATACTCCGCGTACTCAACCGGGCCATCGAATGAGACACAGACGGCTACGTCCAGATTCCCTTCCGCGAGACCGTGGTCAAGTCCGCACACCAACGACGAGATTTGGGGAATTCTGTCCGGCAACTCGCGAATCTTCTCGACCATCAACTGTCGGGCGGTCGCGTCCGTCCCTGGTTTGAGTCGGAAGGAGACGACATGGTGGAACATGGGATGAAATCCTTTCTCAAAGTTGATCTGACTGTATGCGCACTGCGATCACCGTCGCCAGGTCGGTGGGCGCTTCTCTAGAAATGCCCGAATACCTTCCTGCGCCTCGACCGAAGCAAAGGCGCTCTCGGAGATCGCCTGTAGCTCCGCCAACTCGGGCTGTTGGCCCGCCATCGCGTTACGCAGCAAAGCAGTAGTTGCGACGAGAGCCGTCGGGGCCGCGGAGAGCAAAGCCTCTACCAGTTTGTCGGTGCGAGCCAGTGGGTCGGCAGCAACGGAATTCACCAACCCCAGTTGAAGTGCATCAACCGCAGAGATTGGCACACCAGTGAGGAACGCCTCGGTGATTCGCGCCGGCGACACGCGTCGAAACACTGCCGAAGACACGAGGGCCGGTACGGCTCCGATGTTCACCTCGGTGAAAGCAAACGTGGTTTGGCTCGCGACGACGACAAGATCGCAGGATGCGGCAAGCGCGATACCACCGGCGCGGATTGCGCCGTTCACGCAGGCGACTGTCGTCTGTTGCAACGCCCTCAATTCGGCGATCGTGGCGGCGAGCGAAGACAGATCCAGTGGTCCAACCACGGCCGCCTTCAGGTCGAGGCCGGCACTAAAAACCGTTCCCGTGTGACCGAGGGTGACGACACGCGAATCCGTCGGCACTGATGCAAGCGCATCGCGGAAGGCCGCCAACATCGGCTCCGAGAGAGCGTTGCGTGTCTCGGGTGAATTGAGCAGAATTGTTGTGCGGGCTCCAGTGGTTGTGCTGAGCACCAGTTCTGAGGTCGCCACACCGCCGAGAGTAGTTCGTTGACTGCCGTTTACGGTGACGGCGACTCCGCAAGCACGTGTCGGAGCGCCACGTATTCGTTCAGCGAGGTCGCGTCGAGCAACGAACTGCGCGAACATACGTCGTCAATGGAACTCCCCTGCAAGATGCGTTTGACAGGGATCTCGAGTTTTTTTCCAGAGAGCGTGCGTGGCACCAAAGCTACGCAATGCACTTCGTCTGGTGCGTGGCGGGGTGAGATCTTGCTACGTAGCACGTCAATGATGTCCTTTCGTTGCTCGATGCTCAGGGTGCCATCGACCGTCTTCACAAACAGAATGAGTCTCCCTTCCACTTCTCCACGGTCGGTGAGGTGCACGATCAGGCTGTCGACGACAAAGGGAAGGGATTCGACGACACCGTAGTACTCGCTGGTGCCGCTACGAACGCCACCACGATTGAGGGTTGCATCCGACCTTCCTCCGACAACACACATCCCGTCCGAAAAAAATGTAATCCAATCGCCGTGCCGCCAGACACCCGGGAAGTGCTCGAAGTAGGTGGCTCGCAAACGTGTGCGCTCGGGATCGTTCCACAGCGAAACTGGCATCGACGGCATGGACTTCACGATTACCAATTCACCAGTCTCACCAACTGCGCAAGGTGTGCCATCAGCACGCCAAGCTTGTACGTCAGCACCGAGTGCAGCGCAGGAAATCTCGCCTGCCCGCACCGGCAGTATCGGACTCATCCCGAGGAATGCAGTGCACATATCGGTGCCGCCGCTGATGCTGTGCACCGCCACGTGGGTACCGACATGCTCGCGAACCCAATGGAACCCTTCAGCCAGCAACGGCGACCCCGTCGAGCCGACGATGCGCAACGAGGTCAAGTCACGGTCACGCCGTGGAGACAGATTCGCCTTGTTGCAGGAATGCAGGAACGGTGCACCTACACCCAGCATCGTGAGACGCTCATGAGCAGCGATATCCCACAGCGTTGAGAGGTCTGGATAGGCCGGGTCTCCATCAAAGAGCACGACGGCAGCCCCGACCAGCAACCCCGAGACGAGATAGTTCCACATCATCCATCCCGTCGTAGAAAACCACATGAACCGATCACCGCGCCGAAGGTCGTGATGCAACGACAGCATCTTGATGTGTTCGTGGACGATGCCGGCGTGTCCGTGCACGATGCCTTTGGGTTGACCAGTCGTGCCCGACGAGTAGAGAACATAAAGAGGATGATCGGACGGGACAGGATCGGTAGTTAGCGCGTCGGCGCTGATTGGTGCGGCCACTTCAAACGGCACATGCAAGTCGACACGATGTGCCGTGACAAGTGTCGGTAGCGACGCAATGATCTGGGCCACTGATTCACGCTTGTCGATTGACTTCGAACCGAATATGTAGCTGTCGCAGTAGTACATCACTTTCGGTGAGATCTGCGCGAAGCGGCTGATCACCGCGTCTGATCCGAATTCGGGGGGACACGATGAGAAGACGGCCCCGAGTGATGCAGTTGCGAGAAAGACAATGAGTGCCTCAGGGACGTTGGGCAGCAAGGCCGCCACACAGTCGCCGACCCCAACACCATCAGACTGTAAGTGCCGACGAGACTCGGCAACATGTGCGAATAACTCGCCCCATGTCATCTCAACACGATCTCGCGATTGCGAGATTCCGACGACGGCAACCTCGTGCTCGCGACCGCGTCCCATCTGACGCACTCGATCTACGTAGTTGATGCAGGCATAGGGCCACCACCGCTGATTCCACATCGGCGCTGACTCATCCGCCAGAGTGCTCGTCGGAGGTTGCCGCCACGGCACGTCGCTCCACCGAGAAAACAACTCCCAGAATTGTTCGCGCTCCGTGACGCTCCATTCGTGAAGACTCTCGTAGTCCCCGAATCGACGTCCGACATTATCCTCGACGAATTCGGCAAATGCCGCAATCGCGGAGGGGCCCGTGCCGGGCGTCCACACAAGCTCACCACGAGTCGCGCGCGGCGCCACGCTCGGCATCAATGCCGACGCTAGCCAGCGTTTCGACCCAATGCGCAATCGCACGACATGCGCTATCGTGGCGTTTACCATCCACGAACACAAGGGGGAATAATGAAGCGCAAAAGGATTGCAGCGTTCATTGCCGTAGCAGGCCTCGTCATCTTGGCGGCTTGCGGTGGCGACGACGCAACTGAAGATACGGTCGCCGAAGACCCGGCGACCGAGACCACGGAGGCGCCAGCGGAGGCCCCAGCGGAGGCGTCACCAGCAGATGTCGCTCTCGCCCGAGTCGACGCACTTCTGCAGAACGTCACCTCGCTTGATCTCGGAGCTGAGCCGGCATCGGTACCCGAAGGCAAGACCGTGTTCTACATCGCCTGTTCTGTTCCTGTCTGTGCAGAAATTCAGACCGGCGTGGAAGAGGCAGTAGCGGCCTTGGCTGCCAAGGGCTGGACCATCAAGTCCACTTCACATCAAGACTCGCCCGACACCGTTGCGGCGGCGTTTGATGCAGCGATTGCCGCGAAGCCTGATGTCATCATGACGAGCGGCAACCCGCGTGACTGGTTTAAGTCCCAACTCGACACGCTGAAGGGTCTCGGGATTCCGGTGATTTCTTGGTCTATTCCAGAACCATTCGAACCAGGTGACGGAATCAACGTCAACATCCTCTCTGGTGACGACTACTTCTATTACGGCGTTGCGATGGCTGATTACGCCTTCGCGAACAGCCCGAACAAGAACATCGTCTTCGTCGGACTGCCCGTCTTCCCCGTGCTCGCCACGGTGCAGGAGGGTTTCAAGACTGAAATCGAAACCATCTGCCCCGATTGCACGGTGAAATTCCAAGAAGTTGGTCTCGGTGACCTCGGCACGAACCTGCCGGGAATCATGGTGTCGGCCTTGCAGGCTGATCCCTCGATCGACTTTGTTGCGTACGCCTTCGGTGGCATGATGTTCGGCGTTCCCGAGGCACTTGATGCCGCTGGACTGGTGAACCAAGCCAAGGCTGTGTCGCAGGCAGGTGGGCCGATGAATTTCGGTTTCATCGCCAACGGCAAACACCAAACCGGTGAACTCGCGCTTGCTTCGGGACTTCTGGGCTGGCGCGCGGTCGATATCGCGATTACCATCTTCAACGACGGTTCAATTCCGAAGTCGGCTGGCGTGCAGGGTGTTTACGGCAAAACCGATATCGGTCTGAATGGCCTTCCGCTGCAAATCCTCACCAAGGACACGATCACCGACCCGGCAGCGCTGTGGTCGGGAGTGAGCGGATACCAGGACCTGTTCAAGAAGCGCTGGAAGCTCTAGTCGACTCCAGTTACTAACGAGCGGTCGCGCCCGCCGGGGGATGACCTCGGCGGGCGCGTGCCGTTGTATGGGGTTACATGCCAGAAACTAAGGTGACCGTTGACATGACGCAGCTTCAGGACAGTGGCGTGGCTACCAGGTCAACGACTCCGATTCTGGCGGTGCATTCACTGTCAAAGACGTATCCGGGTCAGCGAGCGTTGGTTGATGCCACTCTCGCCGTCCAGCCCGGCGAGGTGCATGCACTCATTGGTCAGAACGGGTCAGGTAAGTCGACCCTCATCAAACTGATTGCTGGGTACATCAAGGCCGACCACGGCGCGATCGTGTCGTTCAATGGCGAACCAATCGACCTCTGGAGGCCGACGGGACAACAACGTCAGCACATTCGCATCGTGCACCAGGATTTGGGACTAGTACCGACGCTGTCGGCAATCGAAAACTTGGCTCTCGGACGTGGCTTTGACACAGACAAGATCGGGCGAATTCGCTGGCGACGGGAGGCGCGTCGTTGTCAGGAACTTCTGCTCGGATTTGGGTTGGCGCCCGATGTTCGGCAACCTGTCGCGCTCCTCACCGCAGCCGAACGAAGCGCCATTGCGATCGTGCGCGCGTTGCAGGACTGGGATTTTTCGTCACCTGGGCTGTTGATACTCGATGAACCCACGGCGTCGCTAAACGGCGGCGAGGTGCAGGCCTTGTTCCGCGAAGTGCGACGACTGGCAGAGCGCGGGGCCGGCGTCATCTTCGTCAGTCACGTTCTCCCTGAGGTATTGGAACTCGCAGACACGGTGTCGGTGCTGCGCGATGGTCAGGTAGTCGCCGCGAATCAGCCCGTCAATCAACACGACACCATGAGCCTTGTGCACTTGATGGTTGGTCGAGACGTCGGCACGCAACGCGTGGCATCAGCGACCCAAAAGGGTCGTTACGCCCTCGAGGTTGAAGGCGTCTACGGACTCACACTTCGAGGCGTGTCGCTCAAGGTTCGCGCCGGCGAAGTTTTGGGCGTCGCTGGCTTGGTCGGTTCTGGTCGTGAAGAGATTGGTGCGAGCGTCTTCGGGGCGTCCCCCCGATTCGCGGGCAAAGTATTGGTCAACAAACGGAAGGTATTCGCCCATCCGCACGAGTCGGTGCGCGCCGGCATGGCGTTGGTGCCGGCCGACCGCAAGCGACTCGGGCTCATTCCGAGTCAGCGACTCGAAGATCACCTACCGCTACCCCATCTGGCGCCACTACGACGTGGTCCGATCGTTCGTCGCCGCGCATTGCGGCGCGATGCCGACCACTGGGTACGCCAGCTTCATGTCGAACCACCCCTCCTGCAGAGGCGTCTTGAGAAGTTTTCCGGAGGAAACCAACAGAAGGCGGTCCTTGCTCGCTGGCTACGGACTGATCCTCAAGTATTGCTTCTCGATGAGCCCACCCAAGGTGTTGATGTAGGGGCAAAGACGGCAATTTACGAGACAGTCGACCGCTTCGCCGCACAAGGTGGTGCTGTCATCGTCACTTCACCGGATGCTGATGAACTTGTGCGCCTCTGTGACCGGGTCATCGTTATGCGCGCCGGGATGGTCGCCTGCGAACTCAGTGGTCGCAGTCTCTCGACATCACGCATCGTTCAGGAGTCCCTGGGGGCAACTTCATTGCGCTCGAATACCAGAATCGCGGAACGGCACATCACCTTCAACGTGATCACGAAGACCGATACCGGCATCGGCGAGGGCGTGCGATGAACATGAATTCGGTCGTGAACTCATGAAGGTCGATTCGGAATCGGGTGAAGTTGTTGCCAGGCTGACGCTGAAGCGAGGCAAGTTGACGCGTCGCTGGCGCATGCGATACGACCGAGTCGAGCCGACCGAAAAAATTGACAGTCGTTTTGACACAAGGCGCTCACCCTTCAAACTCAAAAAGCTCCATCCACGCAATATCGGTGTCCTATACCTCTACGCACTGGCATGGCTGCTCTACACGCTTTGGGTTCCAAACACGTGGCTGACGTGGCTAACGCACCGCTCAGTCATCAACCAGCAGGCAATCCTGCTCGTGGTCGCAGTCGGACTCATCGTGCCGCTTGCTTCTGGAGTGTTCGATCTTTCAATCGCCGCGACGATGTCGGCCACCGCAGTGACGGTGAGTTGGCTGCTGGTGGATCGCCAGTGGTCGGTGGTTGCGGCAATTGCTGCGGCCGCCTCACTTGGTTTGGTCATCGGCACTTTGAATGCGTTGTTGGTGGTGAAGATTCGTATTGATTCCTTCATTGCGACGCTGGGCGTTTCTTCCGTGCTCACGGCATTCGGGGTATGGCGATCCGGCAACCGATCGATCATCGGACTTCCCGAGTCCTTCCTCTCACTCACCACCGAGTTCGCTCTCGGACTCCGCACGAGCGTGGTGATCGCCATTGTCTTAGCTGGGATCGTCTGGTTCATGCTTGAGCACACGCCAGTGGGCCGCTACTTCTTTGCAACGGGCGGTGGCCGCGATGCTGCCCGACTGGCTGGTATCCACACCGACCGCTATGTCACGGCCGCTCTGATGGTCTCGGCGTTCATTGCTGGGCTGGCCGGTATTCTGCTCGCCTCGCAGTACGGCTCAACGCAGGCTCAGTCGGGAGCCCCGTACCTACTCCCAGCATTCGCGGCGGTGTTTCTCGGGTCGACGCAATTCAAACGACGATTCAACGTGCTCGGCACCTTGCTCGCTGTCCTCGTGCTGCAAAGCGGCGTAAAAGGACTGCAATTGGCAGGTGTCGCTGTGTTGTGGGTGGAGAATCTCTTCTTCGGCCTCGCACTCATTATTTCTGTCGGACTCTCGACATACCAGCGTCGCGTACATGGCGGTCAGCGACGATGGTGGCGTCGTGAAGAAAGTGGCCCCGACTACCTTCTGGGGCGAGTCCTCGGGTGGGGTCGCGGTGTTGCGCGCGCTGACATCGAGACCCAATCTGAATGGTGGCACGACCCTTCCGACGCTGGCGCCTATCATCACCGTCCACCTCGCGCACGGCGCAAGAAACTGAAGCGATACCTGCCACGCTGGGTTACTCGGGCAATCAGAAAGGACCGCTGAGATGAGCCTTGTCGGCGCCAAGGTATTGCGCAAGGAAGATCCTCGTCTCCTCACCGGGCGGGCGACGTTCGTCGATGACGTCAATCCGACGAGCTGTGCATTCGCCCAATTCGTAGTGTCCGAACACGCCCACGCCAACATCCTGGCGATTGACGTTTCCGAGGCTCTGCGGATGCCCGGCGTGCTCGGTGTGTGGACGGCACAAGACCTCCGTGATTTTCCGGACTTGCCGGGCGGGCTCCCCGACTTGGAAAGGCCACCGTTGGCGACGGGTCGTGTTCGCTGGGCAGGAGAACCTCTTGCCGTTGTGGTCGCAACGGATCGCTATCAGGCCGCCGATGCGGTGGCTGCAGTGCGGGTGGAATACGAGGTGCTTCGGGCCGTGACCAGCGTCGAAGAAGCACTCGCGCCCGATGCCGAACTGCTCTTTCCCCAACATGGCTCGAATGCGCTACTCACAGTGCCGATGCTCGACGACCTTGATCGAACCATGGACTCCTGTGATCAACGCGCGAAGTTGCATCTTGTCAATCAACGTTGCGCCGTGGTGCCTATCGAGCCAATGTCATGTCTCGCAGACTGGTCCGTCGACGGGCTCACTTTGTGGGCAACTCACCAAGCGCCACATCACCTACGCAACAAGTTGGCCACTTGGTTGAATATCCCGCAGACGCACTGTCGCGTCATCGCCCCAAGCGTGGGCGGAGGATTCGGCGCCAAGATTGTGTTTGCACCGGAATTTTTCATCGTGCCATTGCTTTCCAAATGGACTCGGCGACCGGTGAAGTTCGTCCAAAGTCGCACCGAGGCCATGCTGCAGATGACTCACGGACGCGACCAGGTGCACGACATCGAGGTCGGATTTGAGAAATCAGGAAAAATCAGGGCCCTACGCATGGTGGTATCGCAAAACATCGGGGCCTACGGTGACCCCACAGGCCTTGGTTTGCCAGTGCTCACGACGTGGATGGCTGCCGGGTGCTACAAGATTCCGAAAGTTCAAACCGCCTTTCGTTGTGTCGCAACAAACACGACACCCGTCGCTGCCTATCGCGGCGCAGGGCGTCCCGAGGCCACCTACGCGGTGGAGCGAATCGTCGACCTCGTGGCTCGGCGAACGGGCGTTGACCCTGTCGAGGTTCGGCAGCGCAACTTCATTCAGCCAAACGAATTCCCCTACGAGACTCACAACGAGGCGGTCATCTATGACTCCGGAAACTTTCCCGAAGCGCTCAATGAGTGCGTGCGCTTGCTTGATTATTCAAAATGGCGACAGCGACAAGCCGCCAATCGAAACGATCCAACCAAACCTCTGATTGGTATCGGCTTCTCGACGTGGATCGAAATCGCTGGATTCGGGCCGAACGGGTCTCTCGAGGGCTTCGGTCACCTGGCATCGTGGGAGAGTACGCAAATTCGAGTACATCCCGACGGTTCTGCGACGATTTTCATCGGTGCATCTCCGCACGGCCAAGGCACCGAAACTGTCGTTTCACAAATTGCATCCGACGAATTGGGGATTTCATTCGAACGAATCAATGTGGTGCACGGCGATACGGCAACGGTGTTGCAAGGCATCGGCACGATGGGTAGCCGTGCCGTACCGATGGTCGGCTCCGCTACGAAAGTGGCTAGTCAGCGGTTGCTCGTACGTGCCAAGAAGATCGCCGCACACCTGCTGGAAGCCGCAGAAGAAGATCTCGAGGTCGCCAACGACGCCTTTAGCGTGCGCGGGACACCCGGCAAGAAGGTGGGCTGGTCGGATGTTGCCTTCGCCTCGTTTCAACCGCTTCGCTTGCCGCCCGAGTTGCAAGCCGGCACACTCGAGGAGCGGCTCTTCCACGAGAGCCCGAATTTTTCGTATCCCTCGGGTGCATATGGGTGCGTCGTAGAGATCGACCGCAACACGGGAAAGACGAAGGTTGTCCAAATGGTGTTGGTAGATGATTGCGGCACCGTCATTAATCCTCTCCTCGCCGAGGGACAGGTGCATGGTGGAGTTGCGCAGGGCATCGCACAGGCGCTGTACGAGGAGATGCGATACGACCCGGCGTCTGGTCAGCCCATCACGTCGAATCTCGTCGACTACCTGGTGCCGTCTGCGCCAGATCTGCCGAACTACATTGCCGGACGAGTCACCACCCTGTGCCCAAACAATCCACTCGGCGCCAAGGGAATCGGTGAGTCCGGTGCAATCGGCAGCCCGCCTGCGGTCGTCAACGCAGTCTGTGATGCACTCTCCGACTTCGGTGTGGAACACCTCGATATGCCACTCCTGCCAGAAAAGGTATGGCGTGCGATGAATCCCGTGAGTGAGGGAGCCCGTCAATGACCCGTGTCCGTATCACCGTGAATGGCGCACAGGAAGCGCACGACGTTGAGGATCGCACGCTGCTGGTGCACTACCTGCGCGAGTCGGCTCGCCTCACCGGAACACATGTGGGGTGTGACACGTCCAACTGCGGCGCGTGCACGGTGTTGTTGGATGACTCTGCAGTAAAGAGCTGTACGGTGCTCGCCGTGCAAGCCGACGGACACTACGTGACGACCGTCGAGGGACTGAGTGGACCCTTCAACGGGCTCAGTGCCGTACAAGAAGGATTCCGCCAGGAACATGGCCTGCAATGCGGATACTGCACTCCCGGCATGCTGATGGCCTGTACGGCTTTACTCAACGAGAACGCCAACCCCAGCGAACATGAGATTCGACACGCGCTCGAAGGCAACATCTGCCGTTGCACGGGATACGAGATGATCGTGAGATCAGTGCAGTGGGCGGCGGAAAATCAGGAGGCGCAATGATTCCCGCGCCGTTCCGCCACATACGTGCGCGTTCAATATCGGAGGCACTCGACGCACTGGTATCGCACGGCGAAAATGCAAAACTTCTCGCGGGCGGGCACTCATTGATACCGCTCATGAAACTTCGGCTGGCAACCCCGAGCGTGTTAGTAGATATCGGCGACATCACCGAGCAGAGTGGAGTTCGCCGCGAAGGTGACTCACTCGTCATCGGGGCACTTACCCGACATGTCGTGGTGGAGCGCTCGCCGATCGTGCTGGGTTGCGCACCACTCCTCGCCCACACCGCGTCTCTTGTCGGTGACCCACAAGTGCGCAACCGGGGTACGATCGGAGGTTCGGTCGCCCACGGTGATTCAGCGAGCGATCTGCCGGTCAGTTTGCTGGCCCTCGATGCGGAATTCATCTCGGTAAGTCCCCGCGGATTACGAAAGCTGAGTGCCGCTGAATTCTTCGTCGGCTTCTGGCAGACGGCGCTCGCTCCGGACGAAATTCTGACGGAAATTCGGGTACCGATCCGCGAGGTCGGCTGGAGTTATCAAAAGTTCACCACGCGTTCTCAGGACTGGGCGACCGTTTCGGTGGCGGTCGCTGGTCAGCAGGTGACGCTTGGGGCGATGGCGGAGATTCCTTTGCGCGCCAAAGCAGTGGAGTCGTCATTGTTGGCCGGAGCCAGCCATCGTGACGCGGCGCAGCATGCCGATACGGAAACGAACCCGTCATCCGACCTGCGTGCCAGCGCCGATTATCGACGACACTTGTCCCGAGTATTGACACTCGCGGCACTCGACGAGGCCGCATCCCGTGTGTCCGACGCGGCTGCTCACTCAGGCAAAAATTGAGTACCTGACGAAGCTGCTTCGTCGTGTGTCTTCACGGCGCGTGCCGCACCTTCGCCGCGTGCCTGGTCCGTCACCGGGTGAAGGCTATGCGACCACAATTTCATCGCCCAAAAAACACAAACGCCGGTGGGCCCGCTAA
>Ga0194133_10001487_pt1 | contig 40326 bp, 37 predicted proteins | sample TA2KigOf40mmetaG_FD_155448 | JGI IMG/M metagenome (GOLD analysis project Ga0194133, IMG submission 155448) | Freshwater microbial communities from Lake Tanganyika, Tanzania - TA2015055 Kigoma Offshore 40m | ecosystem: Environmental > Aquatic > Freshwater > Lake | place: Tanzania: Lake...
GGCACCGCCGATGACGATCGTCTTCATTGGGGCCCCCTGAGCCACCGGGCCATCCGCCAGACACGCTTGGCGAGATTCCGGAAGGGGCCTGCGGTGTGCAGGAGCTCGTAAGCGGGGGACGCACGAACCATCCATGCCCCCTTCATAGCCTGGACGCGGGCCAGGGCGTCCTGGCGGAGGGGTGTCAGGGCCTCTCCTGAAGCCAGGCTGTCGATCGCCTGGAGCAGGATCTCCTGCATGCGGGCAAAGTCGGGAGGGGGCTGCAGCGAGGAAGCGTCACCATGGGTGAGGGCAGCGATGGCCTGCACGGAGGGATCATCACTGGGCAAACCGGCTGCAGCAGCGATGTTCTCCGCGCAGATCGTGATCAGACGGCTACGGAATGGGGACGGACCGACTCGGGACATACTGCCGGGAATCTCCCGATACACGAGCAGAACCTGTCCGACGTTTGCCACTGAACCCATGCGAGAAAGACGCGACCACAATTCGTAGTCTTCCGGGGGCTGCCGCGCTGGGTCTGTCGTGTAGCCGCCGACCTGCTGCAACGCGGAACGTCGCAGGAGAACAGAACTATGGACAAACGGGTTGTTGAACAACAACTGATAGCGCAGGGTTGACTCATCAACGGGATGGCGGTGAAACCGTTCCACGAGACGATCCACCTCCATGATTTGGGCCCATGAACCCACTAGGACACAGTCCTGGTGTGCTTCCATGTGAGCCACCTGCAAAGCGAGGCGATAGGGATGGGAGAGATCGTCCTGATCCTGTCGGGCCACATAGGTTCCACGGGCTAGGGAGATGCCATGGTTCAGGGTACGGGCAAGTCCCTGATTGTCCTGTCGGAGAAAGCGAATGCGCTGATCGTCAAAATCCTCGAGGACAGAAGCCGACCCATCGATAGAACCATCGTCAATAACGATCAGCTCAAAGTCCGCAAACGACTGAGAAAGAATGCTGGAGATAGCCGCATGCAGATAAGGAAGACCATTGTAGACTGGCAAGACAACGGAAACGCAAGGAGAGGGTGAAGTCATCTAATCAGCTTGATCCGAAGAGGCGAAGCCCTTGGTCGCCTTGACATGCCAGCCGTAACAGCTATAGTCGCAGGAGCCTCGATCAAGAGATGAACACATCTGCAAGAATCTCAGAATAGTGAGCATCGCCAACCGGACCTGCCACGTCTCTTGAGCAGGTGAGTAGGACTTGGACATCTCGGGTAGCCTCCTGATTTCCTGGGCAAGATACTCAAAGTAGTTACCATTCGGCGTCATCTCCACGCAGCGGAAACCAAGACCCTCCAGATGCTTGGAATACCAGTTACGGGAAAAACCAGTAGAGAAGAAATAGGGCGAAAAGTGGGTGAAGCTGCAGAAAGGAGCTGTCAGGAGAAGCAGCCCACCAGGACGTAAGACACGCGTAAGCTCGGCGATTGCCGCCACAGGATCAGGCAAATGCTCTAAGACTTCAGTACACAGGACGACATCAAAAGAATCACTGCACGCCGGTATGTCGACGATATCGCAGACATAGTCAGTAGAACCATAAGTCCAGCTCTCAACATGTCCCCCATAGCCATCGCCCCTACCGTCATAAGCAGCATTGTCTTGCGAGACATATTGAAGATGCGAGCAGAACCTTCGATACTTCTGCTCGCCAGAGCCGGCATCCAGCAACCGCGACATCGGCGCGACCTCGGCCAGAACCGATCGAACCCACTGGTCGCGCCTACTTGAATTCGTCGTCCCAACGGTCAGGTTTGAATCCTGTATACGGCGTGATATTGAGATCCAATGTCGAAAAGACGCTTGAGAGTTTTTCCTGAATTGGTTACATGCATATAGCTGACGATCCACACCCCTTTTTACCTGGACGACAGGAAACAACAAACGCTTCAGGCGGTCAAGGATTGTCATGGATCAACCCAGGTCGCGGCGTCGACAAGAACGCTATTAATGAATGTATTGGCAAACAACATGTAACCGTGCTGGCACAGGTAATCTGTCACCCCCAAAGGACGCCTGGTAGTACGGAGGGTGCTGTACTCCAGGTCCTCCACACAAAGGAGGGGAGGCCGAAAGCGCGCAATATCCCAACTTGACAACACGTCAAGATCTCCGCCCTCGACATCAATACAAAGCAACTCAGGAACACCATTGGTCTCGAACAGCCGATCCAGGCGAATCGGCTCCACCGAAATCTGGTCGACCACCGAAGCCCCGGGAGTCTTCAAAGCGCGACTCAATGCATCAGGATCAAAAGTGCTGAGTGTCGCGGGCTCGAGCACATAGAAGGTAAGCGGATCCTCACAGGCAGAAATGACATTGGTCAGCACCTTGTCGCGTGGACGAGCAGCGGCGAACTCCTGAGCTAGGAAGGGAATGGGCTCAACACAGATGCCAGCAGCACCTCTCGCATAGAAAAGATAGGAATTGCTGTAATGGAAAGGATGATTCGCGCCTACGTCGAAATAACTCTGAATATCAATGCCACACTGACGAGCAACAAAGTCAAGGATGAGGTCTTCGCCGCATTGAGAGTAACTGGAACGAACATATTGACAAGACTGATCAAGCACACACCCAGAGCCGTCCGAGAGTGAACGCACCATGCTAGGAATGATGGATTGCAAACGTTGTCGTAGATCGCCAAACATAAACAAATTTTGCTAGTAGCTTGAGCCGCTCAACGAGCGAAATTTTTGAGGCAAATAGAATTAGCATAATCCCATGCTTGAGCCATGGAATTGGATCATAGGTCTGTACTATCCTAGCATCAGCACCTTTGCGTGGCCTAACCACCTCGTCAACACCAAAGATAGATAATTGCTCATCAAGGAAATGCGATCTGTAGTTGAGAAGATTGGACATGACACAAGCCACATCCATCCAATCAAACAAGACCTTCTCTCGGCACCACCTGCTAAGTTTAGAGCGAAGCAATGTATCGCGATGATACGATCCATAAAAATAAGTCGAGATAGGCATGTCGAGGTATTGCGCGACGTTCGCAAAGATCGAGTTTCCCAACGCGACTGCGGGCAAACAGGCGGGTCGCTGAGTCTGTCCAGTCACGTAATTATGAGTACTAGATGCCCAGCCTAGATACTGGAGATCTGGATGGCGCTCAAGAAAACTCAAGATTACAGCCACGGCTGAAGGTTCAAGCTGGTCATCATCAGCAAGCCACATAAAGTAGGTAGTAGAAGCATCGAAGGCAAGTTGCATAAAGTTTGCCATTGGCCCATAGTTTACTTCACGCTTTAAATAGCTCATGCAGTGAATCGATGTGCTCCACTGCAAATAGACGTCTCTTGACAGGTCGTTTGCAGAGTTATCTCCGATAAGGACTTGATCGGGCATACGGGTTTGAGCCGCAATTGAAGCGAGTGCACGGTGCAACAAGTTGGGACGATTGAACGTTGGTATACCGATACAGAGCGATGGGGACAACGTCATAAAAAAGATGGGTGGTTCAAGGGAGGAAGTTTGGCAAACTCAGAAGCATATCACTGAGTGCAAGTTATAAAGGGGAAATGGAGATCATCTCACTGACAAGCACTCAATAAGCTACAACATCCAAGATCGCAGTGTTGCTTCGAAGTGAATCAGAGTACCGCAAGCCTAAAATTAATTTTCATTTCTTCAACCATGCCACTGACTTCCTCAAAATATACTGAGTTGACAACGAAGATAAAATCTCCATCTCTCCCATTGTCTCGGAGATACTGCGGCGAGTGGATTTGAGAGCCAAGGCAGCCTATAAACTTGGACTCCTTCTCTGGGTTAATATCAATAAAACCAATCGGGAGTGGAAATATGGAAGAGATACGGGTCATGTGCCACAAAAACATAACTCCTTTTGTTGCTGCGCCCCAAATCCAATATCGCCTACTAATCTGAAGTTCACCATGCCCGAACAAATCGAGAAAAAGAGCGACATTTAAAAGTGATGGGAAGAGGCTAGTCAATTCATGTTTACAAGTAACGGGCTTGGGAGCGCCATCGAATATGCTTAGAGTAAGTTCAGACGCCCTTGAACTCACAAGAAGATATTGCTGATCAAATACATAGTCAATAACAGGCCTGCAAAAGAGAGCGCGAAACGACTCGGCATTGAAGTAGTTACAATGCTCGATAGTAAGATCCCAGAACGCCTGATTGCGAAGAATCCAATCAAAACAAGGAACTTCAATGAATATCAACGCGTCTTTCCGACCATTAATATCTATTATACGCTTGAGAAACTCAACAGGATTGGGAATATGCTCTAGTGTATGCCTCAAGAGAATCACGTCAGCGGAAATGCCCTGGTCTTCCTCAGTGAAGTATCGCGACTTAATTGATGTATCGCTCCCATCATAAGTTGAATCATATCCATGGAGGTTAGAGCAGCCAAGACTTTTCAAAAGGTCAATAAAATATCCCTTGCCACACCCAATTTCTAGAATCGAACAGTCTCGACCAACAAGTGCAAGTATCCTTTCAGCGACGTCGAGCAAATGCTGCTGAAAACGGGCGCTATGAGCTTGGGAATTTTGGTAAAGTGAGTCTACATATAAGAGATCACTAAAGAGATCGTTGTAATAGTACTTATACGAAGTACATTCGACTAGCCGAAAGGGATGAGTAGGCGCCATAAGGGCAGCCTCTTTAGTGGCATATACATTATTGGGAATGTGAGGCAGGCGGAGCTCATTCATTAGCAAGGACACATCTCCGCAAGTAGCCATTAGGAGCAACACTAATCAAGAGCTTAGAATCAATCTTATCATCAGCAACAAACTCAGAATTGTTGACAAGAAATTCTTTGACTGCAGTCATTGGATTATTGCCATGATCCCATGGCCTGTTGAGAAATGAATTTGGCGGAAGGTTTTCAATGATTGTATCAAATACAATGCAGTAACTATTCAGCGAGACTAGTGGCGAATAAGCATGGAGTTCTTGAATGACATGATCGTGCGTATGATTTGAGTCGAGACAGATCAAGACCTTGCTATAAGCGGCAGATATATCTGTGACTTGAGAGACAATTGACTGATCAACGGAAGATCCTTCGAATAATTGAATATAACGTGATAAGAAGTGAGAGTCGATAGCAATTTTGTTATGAGGCCTAATTTCGACGTCAATACCGATAACTTTTCTCTTGACAGGCTCACGGCCTTTATCATGATCTTCTAGATCCAACATAGCAAGTAACGACGCCGAAAGGATTAATGATCCGCCATGAGCAACACCTGTCTCAATAATTAAGTCCGGCTTGACTGTAAAAACAATTTCTTGAAATGCAATTATATCCTGAGGGTACTGAATAACCGGCCTGCCAAGCCAGGAGAAGTGATACGAATACCTAGTCTCAACGCTTCTTAATAAAAAGTCAGAGGCCGCTTTTTTCAATGGCTGATAGTCGGCTTGAGAGCTAATTGATTGAGATACTTCATCAGCAAAGTGAAGTTCCATAGCAGCAGAAGTGAATTTTATAAATACTAGCATGGGACTGCTTCAAACAACTCTTCTTAACTTGTGGGTATCGGCCCAAAAAGCAAGCGGCTCATCAAATCGCCGAGGGTAAACTCCAAGCCTGAGTCGAATCCCAGAATTTCTGCGCTTAATATGTTGCTCAAGAAAATCTCGGACGGAGACGGGTTTACCACTCCCAACATTGATTATACCCTGGCCCAATTCCGAATCAGCTACTTTCAAGAAGGCATTCGCCACTTCGTCTACGGGAATAAAGTCGCGGATTTGGTCTCCTTGGCTTGTATCGAAATATTCCATGTTACTGTCAATTGCATGATCTAGAGAAGGTAGCAATGATCGTGGGCTTTGCCCTTCTCCATATGGAAAGAAGAGTCGAAGCCACGCAAGTTCTACATTGTTAGACTGGTAAAGTGACTGAGTCATTCGACGCAAAGAGTCCTTTCCAACTGCATAGCAATTAACTGGGTCAGTCGAGTCCTGTTCTGATAGCATTCCATTTTGAAGCCCATATTCATAGCACGTACCCGATACGACGAGCTTTGAGATCCTCTTAGCAAGAAGATGCTCAAAGAAGCGATAAGAATCAATGGCGTTGATAGAAATATGAAAAGTACTATTGTAGTTGGGGAGATATCTCCAAGACAAGAATATAATCTTGTCATGCTTTGCAACTTCAAGACTACTCCAAGAAGATTCATCGGCTAGAGTTAGATACCTTGCAGAACGTGAGGACACGACATCCATTTTTGAAGTGTAGAAGATTATGTCATCTCTGCAGGTAGCAGCTCTCCATATTGCCTTGCCAATAAATCCTGAGGCTCCAATGACATGAATCATTTGCGGGAAGCAGGCTGCCTTCAGTGAACTGCTACAAATTTTAGATCATACCTAGGATACTGGAAATAGACGAGCTGCAGGTCTTATCAATTAAGGAACACTAGTGTGCCGTCCCGGACATTCGAGAACAAAGTCTTTGGATCTTTTCAGGGATCGAGTCGGCCGTGGCTGTCCAGATGAATGGAGCAGTGTTCTTGTTGTAGGCCGCTGCGAACTTCTCGATTCGGCCGATCAACTCCTACCGCTGCGCGGAAGCCTGCGGCTAGGACGCTGGAATAGCTTCCACGTCGAATCGCTCGTTGCGTGATGATCCCAAACCAGCGTTCCACCTGATAAGGCCTCCGGCCGACTTCGTCAACAGCCATGAGGCGTACGCTGGTGTGTAATGCACATGAAACCGTGGATGCTGGGCCAGCCAGGCGGGCACTTTCGGATGCTTATGGGTCGCGTAGTTGTCCACGATCAGGTGGACATCAAGATCGGAGGGGAGCGATTTCTGAATTTGGCGTAGAAAGCTCAGGTATTCCTGTAGGCGCAGCCTTGCGCGCGAGCGGTTGCCGATGGCAATGCCTGCACTGAGTGATTACATGACCGGTGGCAACGTCAAGAGCAGCAAACAAGGTGGTAGTGCGATGTCGGATGTAGTCATGGGTGACTCCCTCCACGTACCCAAGACCCATCGGCAGCAACGGTTGGGTTTGTTCAAGAGCCTGCACCTGGGTCTTCTCGTCAACGCAGAGCACAACTGCCTTGTCCGGTGGGTCCAGGTAGAGGCCGACGATGTCCCTGACCTTCTCGACAAAGAATGGATCTGTCGAGATTTTGAATGTCTTCTGGCGATGGGGCTGGAGGGAGAATGTTTTAGCCACCGATGCACTGTGCTTTTGGAGATTCCAGTCTCAGCGGCGAGGGAGCGGGCACTCCACTGGGTGCTGCCGTCGCTGGGCTTTGTTTAGAGAACTCGGTTGAACACTTCGGCGACCTTGTCGTCCTCATAGGTGCGAGGCCGGCCGGATCGAAGTTCATCGTGGAGCCCCTCAATGCCGTACTCTCGGTAGCGCTTCCGCCATTTCCCAACGGTCATACCCGTTACGCCCATTCGCATCGCGATGGCGATGTTTGTTTCACCGGCTCCACAAGCCAGAATGATTTGGGCTCTCTGCACAAGAAAGTGTGGCATTGAGCGCGAATTGGCGATACTCTTGAGTTAGCGAATATCATTCTCTGAAGGCATCAGAGGAGGCATCGGACGGCCGAGTGGCATGGACCTGAAACACCTGGGGATGCCTCACATTCTATCACTTGTCTCCGGGACGGCGTACTAGTGGCCCATTGAAGAAAAGCCTTCTTACGCACAATCCCCAAAAGGGGACACTTCGGAAAGGACTTACGGTCAAGTATGCCAAGAAGCGACCCAATGGACGTAGACAGTGCTCCTTGAAGTGTGTCCAAGAAACATTCATGAGTCAAACGGTTGAAATGCTGCAAGAAAAGGTAGTTAGAGGAGAATTGTATAGCAGCTGACAAGATGCTCAAATGGCCATGAGGGAAGGAATGGCTACCATTATCGGAACCGCGATCTTGCGGCTTAGTTGAGCCTTGACCTCCGAAGCCAAATTCCATGGAAGTACAAGAATTTCATCCGGCTGCCTTAGAAGCATGTCGTCGACCCCAACGATTGGGATGTGGCTACCCGGCAACCATTTACCAACCTTGCTAGGCGCAAGGTCTGAAACAGCAGCTAAAAGGTCACTGCGAATCCCTGCAAAGTTAAGGAGTGTATTCCCCTTCGCAGCTGCCCCGTAAGCCAGAACGCAGCGCCCAGCCCTACGAGAGGCTATTAGGTACTCCAACAAGCCAAATTTTGCCTCTAAAGCTCGATCTTGACATCGAGCATAGGCCTCAAGAGTCATGAGGCCGGCATCAGCTTCCTTGGCCAGTAGGCCCAGCACAGCCTCGCGTTCAGCGCTACTCTGCCGCTTTGATGCCGCGTCTCCTGCGCGTGCCAACCAAACTCGCAAGCTGCCACCGTGAGTTGTAATGGGCTCCGCGTCAAACACCATTAGGCCAGCGTCTTCAGCCATTCGCTGGAGAGTGGAAAGACTAAGGTAACTATAATGCTCGTGGTAGATTGTATCGAATTGATTCCCATCCAACAGACTCAATAAATGCGGAAATTCAACCGACGCCAAACCGGTGGGTCTTAGGATCAGCGAAATCGCGGCAAGAAAGTCGTTTATGTCGGGAACGTGAGCCAAGACGTTATTCGCAACCAACATGTCAGCACGCACCCCATCTGAGGCGAGCTGTTGGGCAAGATCAACGCCGAAGAAGGACTCCACTGTCTCAATTCCCTTCTCCCGAGCTGCCATAGCAGTCGCATGGGTTGGCTCAATCCCCAGGCAGGGAATTCCTGCCTGGCGCACGTACTGCAGAAGATAGCCATCGTTACTGGCAACCTCGACCACAAAGCTATCGAAATCAAGATTGAATCGTTCTACAGCATGACTGACAAAGCGATATGCATGCGAGCACCAACTCGTCGAGGTACTAGAGAAATACGCATAGTCAGCCGTGAACAGCTCATCCGCCGGCGCATGCATCGGCAACTGGACGAGCCAGCAGGTCGTGCAGACGTAGACACGGAGTGGAAACGTGACTTCAGGAAGGCTGAGCTTCTCTTCGGTCAGATAGGCATTGCTGGGAGGCTGATGGCCAAGATCGATGACTTCGCACTGCAGGGGGGCGCCACAGTGCCGGCAGGCGTGATTCATGGGACCCACTCAAGCAGAGGGAGCAGCCTGTCGCGCTCGCTCAGATCCGCTGCTTCCAGAGGCCAGCTGACCGCCAGCCGTGGATCATTCCACCGCACCCCAGACTCATCACCGGGCTGATAGGGAGCCGCATGGAGGTAGAGCAGTGTGCTGTCCGGCTCAAGGACCTGAAAGCCATGGGCACAACCTGTGGGGATCAGGAGGGAGTTCCCGGCATCGGCACTGAGCTCCACCCCATGCCAATGGCCGCAGGTTGACGACGCCTCCCGGAGATCGGCGGCGACATCCCAGACCCGCCCCTTCACGCAGGTGACCAGACGCACTTCCGGAGGATTGCCCCGCTGCAGGTGCATGCCACGGATGGTTCCCCTCCGGACATTGTGGCTGAGATTGACCTGCTCGATCGGCCGATCACCCCAGATGTCTGACCAGTCGGAACGCCGAAACAGATTGAGGAAGTGACCTCGCTGGTCGGTGAAGGGGATTCGGCTGATGTCCAGCACGCCTTCGATGGCAGTGGCACGAATGCTTGGAGCTGCCATCTCAGCGGCCGGCGGGACGCCGCAGCACGCTGAAGGCATCGAGTTCCTCCAGGCCCCAGCCATCGGCCAGGCCACTGAGCCTCTGGAACGTCACCTCCAGCCCAGCCTCGGAAGCGAACGCCCGCATCCGCTCAGCTGTCATGTCGCTGCGGTTGCCGGGATTGTTCGCCCAGTCGCTGTTGGGAGCCACTGTTCCGTAGTTGGAATGGTGGAGAAAAGCGCTTCCACCCGGACGCAGTACGCGTGCAATCTCGTGCAGATAAGCTTTGACGACGGACGAATCGAAATGAACCATGGAATCGAAGGAATACACCAGAGTCTGGGAATCGGAGTCGATCATGGCCAGGGAATCACCTGTTGTCACGAAGTAACGGAACTGGCATCCTTTGACATGATCGCCAAAGCGTTGCCTGCAGGCCTCGATGCAATTGGAGTTCACATCGACCAGGGTGATGGATGTTGCTAAACGACGAAGAAACTCTGTGTTTCGGCCATGGCCCGGCGCCAGCTCAAGCACATGCTGGAAATCGAGGTTCTGGATGATGGGCCAGATCACCCCATCCCATTGCTTCTGCATGTAGGGCTCAGCATCCCTGTAATAATTCCCTTCCGCATGTGCATCCCGGCACTGGGCAATCGTCTTGAGCCGAATCATTTCTGCCATCACATCGGCACAGACCGATGTCGCGGGCTCCCCCTCTAGACGCCTATAAGCCACCTCGAGATCAGCAGCCATGCGGGTCTCAAGCTCATCCCTGAAGCCAAGGATCACTCCGGTTCGCGTCAGGTCATGGGATCGGATCTGATCCCGCAAGGCCTCCGGCATCCCTGGAGCGCTCAGAGCAATCAGGTCCAGCCAAAGGACCAGACTGCGAGGATCATCCCGGAGACGGCGAATCGCCTGCTTCACGGTTTTGGGTGGCGGACTGAAGATCCGGGTGCGAACCCTTGAGAGCTTCCTCCTGATCCTGCCGGCAAGGGAGCGCATCATGTCATCTCCGGATCCAGTGATGATTTTCCCACGATGCCGCGCCGATCGCCAGTGGCAAGCATTCATTCAAAATCCCAGACCAGTTGAGGCCTTACAGCTCCTGGCATTTTATGCAGATATCCATTCCTCGATTCGTCATGAAGGTCTTCGATTACCTGGAAAGCAAAACTATCCTGCTCATGAAAATGAATGCGTAAGGGGGAGATTGTAGTAGCGGCAAAGTTTACAGAGTAAGTACCTTCATTAAGCAGCCGCGATGGAATCCACACAGTTGCTCGATGGCGCCCAAGAGAGAGGGTAGGCAGCGACGCCGGACATGCAACGAATGCATAGTTGCCACCAATCAGAAAGTGAATATTGGGAATAATCGGAATGGAAGATTCCTTTAATAGTTCGTAGCTCATTTCAATACCGATCTCCTGATCAAGATAGGCGAAGGTCTGAGTGATTCCAGCACGGTCCACTAAGCGGGCGCCGAAGAACCGACAATGCTCATCGCCAGGGGGCTCAGAGGACAAGTCTAGATAGGGCCCAACGGACTGCTGATTACTAGTGAAATACTTGGAAGTCACTTTATCGGTGGGACCGATCAACGTGACCCTGCCATTCTCCAGCAACATGCACGTATCACAGAGACTGTTGACCGTGCTGAGGCTGTGGCTGACAAAAAGGACGGTACGACCCTTACCGGTGACATCCTTCATCTTGCCGAGACACTTCTTCTGAAACTGGATATCACCCACGGCCAGAACTTCATCGATGATCAGGATGTCCGGCTCTAGGTGGGCGGCGACAGCAAAGGCCAGGCGGACATACATGCCGCTGGAATAGCGTTTCACCGGAGTATCGATGAAACGGTGCACCTCGGCGAAATCAACAATCGCATCAAAGACCCGATCAATCTGCCGGCGCCGCATTCCCAGCAGCGTGCCATTGAGGTAGATGTTCTCGCGGCCGCTCAGTTCGGGGTGAAATCCGGTACCGACCTCCAGCAGGGAGCCCACCCGGCCGCGGATCTCGGCCATGCCGGTGGTGGGTTCCGTGATCCGGGAAAGGATCTTCAGCAGGGTGCTCTTCCCCGCCCCGTTCCTGCCGATCACTCCAAAGACCTTGCCCCGGGGAACCTCGAAATCAACATCCCGCAGGGCCCAGAAGATCTCACTGCTCATCCGCTGGCGCGGCCCCTTGCCCTGCCAGGGCCAACGTCGCCGGGAGCCACCCTCGGCGGCCTCGACTGGGGGTTCCGCCAGGCCCAGATGGTCAATCTTGTAGGACTTGCCCAGGGAGCGAACGGTGACGGCAATATCTGAAGTCGCAGTCATACGATATCGGCGAAGCCCCTTTCGATCCTCTGGAAGACGGCCATGCCGATCGCCAGGGAAGCGACCAGCCCCGACATCATGCTCGCCATCATGGTGACGTTGATCGGCACACCGCCCAGCACCGACCAGCGGAATCCTTCAATCAGACCCACTGTTGGATTGAGGGAGTACAAAAACTGCCATCGTTCAGGAATCAATGCCGTTGAATAAACGATTGGTGTCAGATAATTCCAGGCCTGCAGCGCGAACGGCACCGCATAACCGAAGTCGCGATGATAGACATTCAGCGAGGCCACGATCAGCGTCAGCCCCAGGCCCATCAGGAACGCCGCCAGCAGAAAGAACGGCGCGGCCAGCAGATGCCAGCCCAGTCCGATGCCGAAAAGCGCCAGCAGCACCACCAGGACCCCAAGGCTGACCAGGCCATCCACAACCACCGACCCCATCGAGGCCAGAGGAATGATCAGACGGGGGAAATAGATCTTGGACAGCAGACCGGAATTGGCCACCAAGCTGGTGCCAGCCCTGCCGATCGAGTTGCTGAACAGTCCCCAGGGAATCAGGCCCGTGAACACCATCAGCAGATAGGGCTGGCCATTGCTGGGCAGTCGGGCGAAGTTTCCGAACAGCACAGCAAAGATCACGGCCGGCACCAACGGCTGCAGGATCACCCAGACCGCTCCGAGGCTCGTCTGCTTGTAGCGCAGCTTGATGTCGCGAAGAGCCAGGAAATACAGGAGATCGCGATATTCGACGATCTCCTTCCACTCAAAGAATGAGTAGCGGCGCCTGGGCTGAATGCGAGTGACGCTCATAGGGCGGGACTGGGTGATCAGGGGAGGCTGTCACGCCGTCACCCTGTCGACCTCAGACCACCAGCAGGCTCATGCCCCAGTTGACCAGCACCAGGGCCACCCAGGCGGCACCGCCGATCAGGATCAGGCGGTTGGAGCGGCCGCTGTCGTCGGTGCTCGCGTAGAGCACCGGCACCGCCACGATCAGGGCGAAGGACATCACCACCAGGGCCAGAACGGTGAGGGTATTGAGGATCTGCATGGGGCAGGAAGGCTCGGGGCCGGATCAGGCAGCGTTGGGGATCCTGCCATGCAGCGCGGGGACCTGCCCGCCGCCGGAGCCATCCTTCACACGTTGTCGGGCGCGAACAGATCCCCGGCGGCGGCCAGGGCCCCCAGACCGGGGGCGGCGGCGTCCTTGGGGGCCAGCAGGGGCTGGTGGGGCGCCGGCAACTCCCCCAGGGGCCAGTCGATGCCGATCGCCGGGTCGTTCCAGGCCAGGGAGCGCTCGCAATCCCGGCTCCAGTAGCCGGCGGTCTTGTACTGCACCTCGGCCACCGCGCTCAGGGTCAGGAAGCCGTGGGCGAAGCCCACCGGCACCCAGAGCTGGTGCTGGTTCTCGGCGCTGAGCCGCTCGCCCACCCACTGGCCCAGGGTTGGGGAGTCCCGGCGCAGGTCGACGGCCACATCGAACACCTCCCCGACGGTGCAGCGCACGAGCTTGCCCTGGGGGTGCGGAGCCCGCTGGAAATGCAGGCCCCGCAGCACCCCCTGCACGGAGCGGGAGTGGTTGTCCTGCACGAACTCCGGGGCATCGGCGTCCTCCCGTCCGAGGGCCTCGGCGAAGCGGCGCCGGTTCCAGCTCTCGCTGAACCAGCCCCGCTCATCGGCGTAGACCGCCGGGGTGAGCAGCAGGGGACCGTCGATGGCCAGGAACTGAACGTTCATCGTTGGGGCTCCAGGGCCTGGTGGTCGCTGGCGGCCTCCTGCAGCAGGCGCAGCAGGTAGTCGCCGTAGCCGGATTTCTTCAGGGGCAGGGCCAGCCGCTCCAGCTGGGCGTCGTCGATCCAGCCCAGGCGCCAGGCCACCTCCTCCGGGCAGCCCACCTTGAGGCCCTGGCGCTTCTCGAGGGTGCGGATGTAGCTGGCGGCCTCGTGCAGGGAATCGGGGGTGCCGGTGTCCAGCCAGGCCATGCCGCGGCCCATCAGCTCCACACGCAGCAGGCCCTCATCGAGATAGAGCTGGTTGAGGTCGGTGATCTCCAGCTCGCCCCGCGGCGAGGGACGCACCTGGCGGGCCCGCTCCACCACCGTGTGGTCGTAGAAGTACAGGCCCGTGACCGCGTAGCGGCTGCGCGGCTGGGGCGGCTTCTCCTCGATGCTCAGCACCCGGCCATCGCCGCTGAACTCCACCACCCCGTAGCGCTCCGGATCGCTCACCGGGTAGGCGAACACCGTGGCCCCGGGCCGCTGGCCGTTGGCCCCCTGCAGCTGGGGGATCAGGTCGTGGCCGTGGAAGAGGTTGTCTCCGAGCACCAGGGCCGCCGGGGCGCCGTCGAGGAAATCGGCGCCGATCAGGAACGCCTGGGCCAGCCCATCGGGGCTGGGCTGCACCGCATAGCGGATCTCCATGCCCCAGCCGGATCCATCCCCCAGCAACCGTTCGAAGGCCGGCTGGTCGGTGGGGGTGGTGATCACCAGCACCTCGCGGATGCCCGCCAGCATCAGGGTGCTGAGCGGGTAGTAGATCATCGGCTTGTCGTACACCGGCACCAGCTGCTTGCTGACGGCGGTGGTGAGGGGGGCCAGGCGCGTGCCGCTGCCCCCCGCCAGGATCAGTCCCTTGCGCTTCATGGCTGGGCGGGCAGGGCGGCCATCAGGCTGCCCATCTCCAGGGCCTGGAGGCCGTAGCTCCAGCCCAGGTTGCTCTTGATGCCGGCCCGCTCGAGGGCCTGCTGCAGGGTGTCGGTGGTGAGCACCCCGAAGATCACCGGAACACCGGTGTCGCGGGCCACGGCGGCCACCCCTTTGCTCACCTCGGCCACCACCACGTCGAAGTGGGGGGTGTCGCCCCGGATCACCGCCCCCAGGGTGATGACCACCTGGTAGCGGCCGCTGGCGGCCAGCCGCTGGGCCACCAGGGGAATCTCGAAGCTGCCCGGCACCCAGGCCACGTCGAGCTGGGTGCTCTCGGGGCTGACGTCGATGCCGTGGCGGGAGAGGGAATCGAGGCAGCCGCTGAGCAGCTTGCCGGTCACCAGATCGTTGAAGCGGGCGATCACCAGGCCGATCCGCAGACCGGCGACATCGGTGAAGCGACCTTCGAAAACCGTCAAGGGGTCAGACCACGAAGAAGCTCATGCCCCAGTTGAGCAGCACCAGGGCCACCCAGACCAGCCCCCCGACCCGATCCCCCTACGATCGGGACGCTCCTGACGGCGGACCCATGGCCAGGGAAGTCCAGCAGCAGCTCACGCTCGCGGACGATCCGGCCCTGCAGGGGGACCTGTTCGGGGGCACCCCCGAGCCAGCCACGCCGGTGCCTGAGTCGCCGTCGGATGGGGACGCCCCGGACGACCAGGCCCTGCTGGCCGATGCCAGCGCCCGGCCCCGCACCCGCCGGCAGCGGCCGGCGACGGCAGCGGCCACCGGCAACGAGGCCGACGGCAAAGAGGGCGACGGCGAGCAGGCCGGTGACCCGGGCGGTGGCGACGCCAGCGGCACCCCGGCGCCGTCCGGCGACGCCCCCCAGGATCCCGATGGCGACCTGCCCCGCTGGCACCACCATTCCCTGGTGGACCCGGCGGCCCTCACGCCGGTGCTGCGCCACTACGTGGAGCTGAAGGCGGCCCATCCGGACCGGGTGCTGCTCTACCGCCTCGGCGACTTCTACGAGTTCTTCTTTGAGGACGCGATCCTGCTCTCGCGCCTGCTGGAGCTCACCCTCACCGGCAAGGACGCCGGCAAGGCCCTGGGCCGGGTGCCGATGGCGGGCATCCCCCACCACGCCGCCGAGCGTTACTGCGCCGACCTGGTGCGGCGCGGCCTCAGCGTGGCCCTCTGCGACCAGCTGGAGGCCACCCCCGCCAAGGGGGCCCTGCTGCGGCGCGGCATCACCCGGGTGCTCACCCCCGGCACGGTGCTCGAGGAGGGCATGCTGGCGGCCCGGCGCAACAACTGGCTCTGCGCCGTGGTCCTCGACGGGGACGGCAGCGCAGCGGGCCGCTGGGCTCTGGCCGTCGCCGACGTGAGCACCGGCGAGTTCCGGGTGACCGAGCGCACGGGCAGCGGCAGCCTGCACCAGGAGCTGCTGCAGCTGGAGCCCGCCGAGGTGGTGTGGCCCGGCCCAGCGGAGGCGCCCGCCTGGTGCCCCGAGGGTCTGCGGCTCACCCCCCTGGCCCGCACCCCCTTCGACACCACCGAAGCCGCCGCCCTGCTGCGCCGCCGCTTCCGCCTGGCCAGCCTCGATGGCCTGGGGCTGGGGGAGGCGCCCCTGGCGCTGCGGGCCGCGGGTGGCCTGCTCGCCTACCTGGACACGACCCAGCCGGCGCCCGAAGACGCCCCGTCTTCGGCGGCGGAGAGCACCGCGGCCATCCCGCTGGAGATGCCCCGGCTCTGGCACGCCGGCGACCAGCTGGTGCTCGACGCCCAGACCCGCCGCAACCTGGAACTCACCCGCACCCAGCTGGGCGGCGCCTTGCAGGGCTCCCTGCTCTGGGCCCTCGACCGCACCGCCACCGCCATGGGCGGCCGCTGCCTGCGGCGCTGGATCGAGGCCCCCCTGGTGGACCGGGCCGCGATCCTGGAGCGGCAGGAGGCGGTGAGCGAGCTGGTGGAGCAGCGGCCCCTGCGGCTGGGGCTGCGCCGGCTGCTGCGGCCCATGGGGGATCTGGAGCGGCTGGCGGGGCGGGCCGGCGCCGGCAGCGCCTCCGCCCGCGACCTGGTGGCCCTGGCCGACGGCCTCGAGCGGCTGCCCCACCTCGCGGCCCTGGTGGCCCCCTGCCGCAGCGGCCCCCTGGCGGCCCTGAAGGGTCCCTGGCCCGAGCTGGCCGCCCTGGCCGAGGAGGTGCGCCACCACCTGATCGACACGCCGCCCCTGTCGCTGAGCGACGGCGGGCTGCTCCATGACGGGGTCGATCCGGTGCTCGACGGCCTGCGCAACCAGCTCGACGACCAGGAGGCCTGGCTCTCCCGGCAGGAGGCGATTGAACGGCGGGCCAGCGGCAACCCCAACCTGCGCCTGCAGTACCACCGCACCTTCGGCTACTTCCTGGCCGTGAGCCGCGCCCGGGCCGCCGCCGTTCCGGACCACTGGATCCGCCGCCAGACCCTGGCCAACGAGGAGCGCTTCGTCACCCCGGAGCTCAAGGGCCGGGAAGGCCGGATCCTGCAGCTGCGGGCCCGGGCCTGCCAGCGGGAGTACGACCTGTTCTGCGGCCTGCGCCGCCGGGTGGGGGAGGCGGCCGGGCCCGTGCGGGCGGCCGCGCGGCGGGTGGCGGAACTCGATGCCCTGGCCTCCCTGGCGGAGGTGGCGGCCACCGGCGGCTACTGCCGGCCCGAACTCAGCGAGGGCCGCGAGCTGGTGATCGAGGCGGGGCGCCATCCGGTGGTGGAGCAGCTGCTGGTCGATGCGTCCTTCACCGCCAACGACCTGCACCTGGCCGCGCCCGGCCCCGACGGCGCCCCGGCGCCGGACCTGATCGTCCTGACCGGGCCCAATGCCAGCGGCAAGAGCTGCTATCTGCGCCAGAGCGGCCTGCTGCAGCTGATGGCCCAGATCGGCAGCTGGATTCCGGCCCGCTCCGCCCGGCTCGGCATCGCCGACCGCATCTTCACCCGGGTGGGGGCGGTGGACGACCTGGCCAGCGGCCAGTCCACCTTCATGGTGGAAATGGCCGAGACCGCCAACATCCTTCACCACGCCAGCCCCCGCTCCCTGGTGCTGCTCGACGAGATCGGCCGGGGCACGGCCACCTTCGACGGGCTCTCGATCGCCTGGGCGGTGGCGGAGCACCTGGCCGAGGGCATCGGCGCCCGCACGATCTTCGCCACCCACTACCACGAGCTCAACGAGCTCGCCGAGCTGCTGCCCAACGTCGGCAACGCCCAGGTGCTGGTGGAGGAGACCGGCAACGACCTGGTGTTCCTGCACCGGGTCTGCCGGGGGGGCGCCAGCCGCAGCTACGGCATCGAGGCCGCACGGCTGGCGGGCGTTCCCGCCTCGGTGGTGCTGCGGGCCCGCCAGGTGCTGGGCCGCATCGAGGCGAACAGCCACGTGGCGGTGGGACTTCAGGGGGGACCCAGAGCGGCCTGATCCAGCCAGGCCCGGCGCAGCAGGGCATTGGCGGCGGCGCCCACCAGGCCGGCGCCGCCCTTGCTGCCCTCCAGCCGGATCTGGGGGAGGGCGCTGGCCGCCAGGTGGCGCTTGCTCTCGGCCACCCCAACGAACCCCACCGGCATGCCGATCACCAGGGCCGGGGCGGCGATGGTTCCGGCCTCCACCAACTCCAGCAGCCGCTCCAGCGCCGTGGGGGCGCTGCCCACCAGCACCACCGCCCCCGGGTGCTCCAGCAGGGCCCGCTCCATCCCCGCCGCCGCCCGGGTGCCACCGGCGGGGGCAACGGCGGGAGCCCAGCCCAGCACCGAATGGACCGGATTGGCGAAGGTGCGCCGGGCCATGGGCGCCACGGCCGCCGCGGCCATCGCCGTGTCGGTGAGGATCGGCGCGCCGGCCGCCAGGGCCTGGAGGCCGGCGGCGCAGGCCCCCGGCCCGAGGCGCAGATCCGGCGCCAGGGCCAGGTCGCCGCTGCTGTGGACCAGGCGCTCGAGCACCTCCTGCTCCACCCCCTCGAGGCCGGTGGGCCCGAGCCAGCCGCGGATGCGGCGCACGCTCTCCCGGAAGATCGGATGGTCGAGGGAGGCCGCGGAGCCGGAAGAATCGAAGCTGTCCATCGCCTGCGGCGCCCCTGGGCGCTGAACCTCCCCCGGCGCCCGGCGCGGCCCGCCACCCGGAGGGGGAAACGGCGAGGCTACGGGAGGCGGCGGTCGGGGCAGGGGCGTGGCCTTGCCGAGCGGGGGGCAAGGACAGGGGCAGTCGTTGTCCGCTGAATCCGAGACCTGTACATTGTGTACAGATTCCGATATCGGCCCCGCGCGCCATGCACACCCTCGGCGTGCTCGAGTCCAGGAAGCGGTTCACCGAGTTGCTCGATCGGGCCCGGGAAGGGGAGGAGACGCTGATCGCGCGCCACGGCCACCCGGTGGCCGCCCTGGTGCCCCTGTGGCGGCGCCACCGCGCCCAGCGGCAGGCCCTGATCGCCCTCAAGGGCAGCGGCCGCGACTGCTGGCCCGATCCCCTGCCGCCCCCGGCCGGCGACCGCCGGCCCGCCGAGCCCCTGGAGGGCGTCGGCCCCCTGGCCCTTGGATCGGCCGTGGCCATCGACGCCACGGTCCTGATTCCCTGGCTGCGCGGGGACGCCAGCGGCCGCCGGCACGAGCCCCTGATCGCCACGATCGCCGCCGGCCACTGGCGCGGGGTCCTGAGCATGGCCACCCTGCGGACGCTGGTGGAGGGGCCCCTGCTCCGGGGGGACGAGACCCTGGCGGCCCGCTACGAAGCCGTGTTCAGCGATCCTGCGGCCTGGACCCTGGTGAGCCTCACGCCCCAGGTCGCCCTGGCGGCGGCACGCCTGCAGCGGCCCGGCACCGGGCCGGCCCTGGGGCCCGATGGCGCCCTCGAGCTGGCCTCGGCCCTGCATGGCGGAGCCACGGCGATGATCAGCCAGGACCCCCGCCTGCTCGGCGTCCTGCCGCCGCCGTCGCGCCCGCCCCTGCCCTGATGCCGATCCACCTCTACTGGGGCGACGACGAGGCCGCCCGCCAGCGGGCCCTGGCGGAGCGGACCGAGGCCCTGGTGGATCCCGCCTGGGCTTCGATCAACCTCAGCCGGCTGGATGGGGCCGATGCCGTCCAGGCGGCCCGGGCCCTCGAGGAAGCCCGCACCCCTCCCTTCGGCGCCGGATCCCGGGTGGTGGTGCTGCAGCGCAGCCCCTTCTGCCAGGCCTGCCCGGCGGAGCTGGCGGCCCAGCTGGAGGCCTCCGTGGCGCTGGTCCCGGACGACTGCCACCTGTTCCTGGTGAGCGACGGCAAGCCCGACGCCCGGCTGCGCACCACCAAGCGCCTGCGGACCCTGGCCGAGGAGCAGTCCTTCACCCTGCCGCCGATCTGGGACGGGGCGGGTCAGATCGAACGGGTGGAGAGCGCCGCCCGGGCCAGGGGCCTGACCCTGGCGCCGGCGGCGGCCGAGGCCCTGGCCGAGGCGATCGGCAGCGACGGGATGCGGCTCGCCAGCGAGCTGGAGAAGCTGGCGCTCCATGCCGGCGGCGGCGGCAGCGGCAGTGGTGGGCCGATCACCGCCGAGGCGGTGGCCGCCCTGATCGGCGGCCAGGTCACCAGCAGCCTGGCCGTGGGCGACGCCCTGCTCGCCCAGCGCCCCGCCGAGGCCATCGCCCTGGTGGAGGCCCTGCTGGAGGTGGGCGAGCCCGCCCTGCGCATCGTGGCGGCCCTGGCCAGTCAGATCCGGGGCTGGCTCTGGGTGTGCCTGCTGGAGCGCAGCGGCGAGCAGGACGTGGCTGTGATCGCCAAGGCCGCGGGCATCGGCAACCCCAAGCGGATCTACGTGATGCGCAAGCAGATCCGCGGCCGCACGCCCGACCAGCTGCTGGCCCTGCTGCGGCGTCTGCTGGACGTGGAGGCCGCCCTCAAGCGGGGGGCCGATCCCGGCGCTGCCTTCCGCGATGGCTTCCTGCTGGCGGCTCTGGCGGCGCCTGGGAGCTCCACCCGTCGATAATCGGGCCCGACACGACGGTGGCGAGGGAATGGCCCTGCTGATCCAGAAGTTCGGGGGGACCTCGGTGGCGGACATCGAGCGGATCCAGTCCGTCGCCCGTCGCATCGCCGCCAGCCGCGAGGAGGGCCACGAACTGGTGATCGTGGTCTCGGCCATGGGGCACACCACCGACCAGCTCACGGCCATGGCGGCCAGCCTCTGCAGCGATCCCCCCCACCGGGAGATGGACATGCTGCTGGCCACCGGGGAGCAGGTGTCGATCGCCCTGCTCTCGATGGCCCTCCACAGCGAAGGGGTGCCCGCCGTGTCGATGACCGGCACCCAGGCCGGCATCATCACCGAATCGTCCCACGGGAGGGCCCGGATCCTGGGGGTGCGCACCGAACGGCTGCGCCGCCTGCTGGAGGACGGCTACGTGGTGGTAGTGGCGGGCTTCCAGGGCACCAGCAGCGGCCATGCCGGCACCCCGGAGATCACCACCCTGGGACGGGGGGGCTCAGACACCTCCGCGGTGGCCCTGGCGGCGGCCCTGGGGGCCGACGGCTGCGAGATCTACACGGACGTTCCCGGGGTGCTGACCACCGATCCCCGCAAGGTGGCCGACGCTCAGCTGATGGAGAGCGTCAGCTGCGACGAGATGCTGGAACTGGCGAGCCTCGGGGCCGCCGTCCTCCACCCCAGGGCCGTGGAGATCGCCCGGAACTACGGGGTGCCGCTGACGGTGCGCTCCAGCTGGAGCGACGCCCCCGGGACCCGGCTCACCAGCGGGCCGCCGCGCCCGATCGGCAGCGAAGGCCTGGAGCTCGGCCGGCCCGTCGACGGGGCGGAACTGGAACCCGACCAGGCGGTGCTGGCCCTCTCCCACGTGCCCGACCGGCCGGGGGTGGCCGCCACCCTGTTCGAGGCCCTGGGTGCCGCCGGCCTGAACGTGGACCTGATCGTCCAGGCGATCCACGAGGGCGCCAGCAACGACATCGCCTTCACCCTGGCGGCGACGGAGATGGAGCGCGCCCGCCAGGTGTGCCAGGAGGTGCTGGCGGCCATGGGGGCCGATGGGGCCCAGCTCTCGGCCGAGGCCGGCATGGCGAAGCTCAGCATCGCCGGGGCGGGCATCCTGGGCCGCCCGGGCGTGGCGGCCCGCCTGTTCGACACCATGGCCCGCCTCGGCATCAACCTGCGCCTGATCGCCACCAGCGAGGTGAAGGTGAGCTGCGTGGTGGATGGCCAGCTGGGGGCCCGGGCCCTGCGGGCCGCGGGCGAGGCCTTCGAGCTCGCCGACCAGCAGCTGCGCCACGATCCGCCCCCCTGCCACCTGGGGGATCCGGCGGTGCGGGGCGTGGCCCTCGACCGCGACCAGGTGCAGGTGTCGGTGCGGCGGGTGCCCGACCGGCCCGGGGCCGCCGCGGCCATCTGCCGGGCCCTGGCCGATGCGGGCATCAGCCTCGACGCGATCGTGCAGTCGGAGCGCACCCATGGCGGCCCGGAGGATCGGCGGCGGGACATGAGCTTCACCCTGCGGCGCGACGACCGGCCGGGAGCCGAGCGGGCCCTGGCCCCGATCCTGCGCCAGTGGGACGGCGCCTGCTTCGAGGAGGGCCCGGCCATCGCCAGGGTCAGCGCCGTGGGCACCGGGATGGCCTGCACCGCCGGTACGGCGGCACGGATGTTCCGTTCCCTGGCCGATGCGGGCATCAACATCTCCCTGATCGCCACCAGCGAGATCCGCACCAGCTGCGTGGTGGCGGAGGCCGATGGGGTGCGCGCCCTTCAGGCGGTGCACCAGGCCTTCGGGCTCGGCGGCGCGGCGCGGCATGCGGCCCAGGGAACCGAAGCTCCCTAGGCTTGGGGCCGCGCCAGAGTCGGGGCATGTTGGTTCGGTTCTGGGGAACCCGCGGTTCGATCGCCAAGCCCGGCCCGGACACCTTCCGCTTCGGCGGCAACACCTCCTGTGTGGAGGTCCGCTCCGACGCCGGCACCCTGCTGGTGATCGACTGCGGCACCGGCGCCCACGGGCTGGGGCAGGCCCTGATGCAGGAGCGCCCCGACGGTATGGAGGGGTCACTGCTGATCAGCCACACCCACTGGGACCACATCCAGGGCTTTCCCTTCTTCGCCCCCTTCTTCGCCCCTGGCCACACCTGGGACGTCTTCGGCCCCAGCGGCCTCTCGGGAAGCCTGCGCAGCGTGCTCTCCGGCCAGATGCAGCACGCCTACTTCCCCGTCACCCTCGAGCAGTTCGCCGCCACGATCCGCTACCACGACCTGCACGAGGGCACCTTCCGGATCGGGGACGTGACGATCACGACCCACCTGCTCAACCATCCCGCCCTCACCCTGGCCTACCGGCTCCAGGCGGACGGGGCCACGGTCATCTACTGCTGCGACCACGAGCCCCACGCGCCCGAACTGGCCAGCGGCCTCGGTCCGCTCTCCGGCCAGGACCTGCACTACGCCGAGTTCATCGAGGGGGCCGACCTGGTCATCCACGACGCCCAGTACACGGCCCTGGAGTTCCCGGCCAAGCTCGGCTGGGGCCACAGCTCGGTGGAGTACGCCGTGCGCATCTGCGAGGAGGCCGGGGTGGCCCGGCTGGTGCTCACCCACCACGACCCGCTGCGCAACGACGCGACCATCGACCTGATCCTGGCCGGTGTGCGCGCCGATCTGGCCGAGCGGGGCACCCCCCTGGAGGTGCTGGCGGCCTCGGAGGGCCTGGTGTTGCGCACCACCCCCCGCACCCCGGAGGCCGCAGCCGGCGCGCCTTCGGCTGAAGCCGGGGGCGAAGCGGGATCGGAGCCCGGTCCCAGGGCCCTGAGCAGCGAGAGCGGCGGCCCCCCGGCCCTGGTCTGGGTGACGGACAGGGATCTGGAGGCGGCCCTCACCACCGCCCTGCGGCTCGAGGGGCTGCCCTTCCATGTGGTCGGCGGCGAAGCCGATCTGAAGCAGCGTCTCGAGCGCGACGGGGCGTCCCTGCTGCTGCTGGAGCAGGCGCTGCCCGTCCGCGATGGCCCCGGGCTGGTCCGCCGGCTGCGGGAGTCCACGGCGATGGCCGACATCCCCGTCGTGATGCTGGCGGCCCTTCAGGAGCAGGCCCGCTACGACGATCCCCTGGTCAGCGAGTGGCTGGTGCTGCCCGTCTCCGAGAGCTTCCTGCGGGCCCGGCTGCGGGCCTGGAGCCTGCGCACCCCCTGCCGCTGGGAGCGGGCCCGGCCGCCGCAGGACGAGGAACGGCGCCTGCGGCGGCTGGCGGAGCTGGACCTGCTGGACACGGAGCGGGAGGAGCGCTTCGACCGGCTGACCCGGATCGCCGCGGCCGCCTTCGATGTGCCAATCGCCCTGATCAGCCTGGTCGATGCCGAGCGTCAGTGGTTCAAGTCCTGCCATGGCCTGGCCACCTGCCAGACCTCCCGTGACCTGGCCTTCTGCGCCCATGCGATCCTCCAGCGCTCGGACCTGCTGGTGGCGGACACCTGGCTCGACGAGCGCTTCGCCGAGAATCCTCTGGTGCTCGGGGAACCCCGGATCCGCTTCTACGCCGGCTCACCCCTGATCCTCGAGGACGGCACCTGCCTGGGCACCCTGTGCCTGATCGACACCCGCCCGCGTCAGCTCAGCGGCGCCGAGCTCTCCCTGCTCCACGACCTGCGCGACCTGGTGCTTCTGGAGCTGTCCCCCAAGCCATGGCCCGACGCCGTCCACCATTCCTGAACGGGCTGGCCGGGGTCCTGCTGCTGTCGGCCCTGGCAAGCTGCCAGAGCGTGGCCGTCTCCGCCCCGGTGCGCAGCGTGCCGGGGTGGGCGGCCTCGAGCACCCCTGGGCCGTGGCCTGGCTGCCGGGCGGCGATCTGCTGATCACGGAGCGGCCGGGCCGGCTGCGCCTGGTGCGGGGCGGTGTGCTGCAGGCCGAGCCGATCCCCGGTGTGCCGGAGGTGCTGGCCGCCGGCCAGGGGGGCTTGCTGGACGTGGCCGTCCATCCTGACTTCGCCACCAACCGCTGGATCTATCTCACCTATGCGGCCGGCAGCGCCGAGGCCAACCACACCCGGCAGGCCCGGGCCCGCCTCGATGGACGCGCCCTCAGCGATGTGCAGGTGCTGTACACGGTGCCGCAGCGCAAGAGCGGCGCCCAGCACTTCGGCTCCCGCGTGCTCTGGCTCCCGGATGGCACCCTGCTGCTGGCCATCGGGGACGGGGGCAATCCTCCGATCGAACTGGAAGGACAGCCGATCCGCACCCAGGCCCAGAACCCGGCCAGCGCCCTGGGCAAGGTGCTGCGCCTGAACGCGGACGGCACCGCCGCCAGGGGCACCCCCTTCAGCGGCAAGCCCGGTGCCCTGCCGGGGCTGTGGAGCCTCGGGCACCGCAACATCCAGGGGCTGGACCTCGATCAGCGCACGGGGCGGGTCTGGGCGAGCGAACATGGCGCCCGCGATGGCGACGAGCTCAACCGGATCGAGGCCGGCGTGAACTACGGCTGGCCGCGGGTGACCCACAGCCGCGAGTACTTCGGTCCGCCGATCGCACCGGCCACCAGTGCCCCGGGCCTGCGGGATCCGGTCCTCGTCTGGACGCCCGCCATCGCCCCCTCCGGCCTGGCGGTCTACGACGGGGACCGCTATCCGGGCTGGCGCGGTGATCTCTTTGCCGGCGGACTGGTGTCCCGGCAGGTGCATCGGCTGCGCCTGGATCCGGAGGGATCGGTGACATCCCAGCAGGCGATTCCGATCGGCGCCCGGGTGCGGGACGTGCGCCAGGGACCGGATGGATTCCTTTATGTGCTCACCGACGGAGCCGGCGATGGCCAGCTGCTGCGCCTGGAGCCCACCGGAGCGCCCTGATGGTTGGATTAAGGTTCCAATTATTTCGAAGCATCACCTTCCCCATGGGACGGAGATTCTCATGATCCGGCCCGAGGAGATCGCGGAGGGCCTGGCGAAGGGTGAGTTTTATCTGGAGTATCTGCCGATCCTGTCCCTCCCGGATCTCCGCTGCATCGGAGCCGAAGCCCTGATCCGCTGGCGGCGGGCCGATGGCTCCCTGGTCATGCCCGGGGAGTTCATCCCGTCCCTGGAGTCCACCCCAGCCTCGGGTGTGCTCACCTACTGGGTGATCGAGACCGCGGCGGCCGAACTCAGGGACTGGTTGCGGCGCCATCCCGACGTGCATCTCAGTCTCAACGTTCCACCGGAGATCGCCGGCCGGGGCGGGGTCTATTACGCCGCGATGAAGGCCGGCCTGGTTGACATGATTCCCCAGCTGATCCTCGAGGTGACCGAACGGGGACTGCCCGATGCCCTTGCTCTGGAAGGCCTGCTCCAGGCCAAGCAACTCGGCATCAGGATCGCCCTCGATGACGTCAACCTGCTGGGGGGTGCCAATCTCGCCATCCTCAGCCGTTGCCCCCTCGACATCATCAAGGTGGACCGGCACATGCTGGCCATGATCACCCCCGGAGAGGCCCAATCCGGAGTGGCTGGAGGGACTCACCGCCCTGATCCGCTCGTCCCGGCTGATGGTCATCGCCGAAGGGGTCGAGACGGCACAGCAACTCCAGGTGCTCATCCAGGCGGGGGTCCAGGCCGCCCAGGGCTTCCTGCTGTCCCCTCCGATCGCCGCCGGCGACCTGGTCAGCTTCCATCAGCGAACCCATGGTCCGCAGGACGCCGACGGGGACCTCCAGCCGTGAGGTAGAAAAGGACGACATTCACGCAGGATTCCCATGGCCCGGCGCGCCGCCACCTCCTTTCTGAGCGACTTCAAGGCGTTCATCAACAAGGGCAATGTGGTCGATCTGGCGGTGGCCGTCGTCATCGGTGGTGCCTTCGGCAAGGTAGTGGATGCCATCGTCAGCCTGGTGATGACCAACCTGCTGGAGCCGGCCCTGAAGGCGGCGCAGGTGGATTCGATCAGTGCCTGGCCCGCTGGCACGGTGATCGTGGCCCTGATCAACTTCCTGGTGATCGCCTTCGTGGTGTTCCTGATCGTGCGGGCCATCGAGGCGATGAAACGCCAGGAGGAGATCAAGGCCGCCGATGCCGGGCCCGATCCCCAGGCCGAACTGGCGGCCGCCGCCAACCGCTTGGCCGAAGCCCTGGATCGGCGGGCGCTCTAGGCCGCGGGGCGCCCCACCAGCTTGTGGCGCAGGTTCTTGATGCGATCCCTCAGGTTGGCGGCCTCCTCGAACTCCAGGCTCTTGGCCGCCGCCTTCATCTTCTCCTCCAGCTGGGTGATCAGCTCGGGCAGGGCATCGAGGGGCACCTCGTTCTGCTCGGCCTGCTCGGCCGCCACCTCCAGCTGGTCGTCGGTGAGCCGGCGGGAAAGCTCCAGGAAGGAGAGGATCGCATTTCCCGCCCGCTTGCCGGCCGGGGTGGGGGTGATGCCGTGGCGTTCGTTGTAGGCGTGCTGAATGACCCGCCGCCGCTCGGTCTCGGAGATCGCCTTGGCCATCGAATCGGTGAGGTTGTCGGCGTAGAGCAGCGCCACCCCGTCGATGTGGCGCGCCGCCCGGCCGATGGTCTGGATAAGGGAGCGCTCCGCCCGCAGGAAGCCCTCCTTGTCGGCATCGAGGATCGCCACCAGGGACACCTCGGGCAGGTCGAGGCCCTCCCGCAGCAGGTTGACGCCCACGAGCACGTCGTAGGCACCATTGCGCAGATCCTGAATGATCTCGATCCGCTCAATCGAATGGATCTCCGAGTGCAGGTAGCGCACCCGCACCCCGTTCTCGGCCAGGTAGTCGGTGAGGTCCTCGGCCATGCGCTTGGTGAGGGTGGTGACCAGCACCCGCTCCTGGCGATCGGCCCGCAGCCGGATCTCGCCGAGCAGGTCGTCCACCTGACCCTCCGAGGGGCGCACCTCCACGATCGGGTCGAGAACGCCGGTGGGGCGGATCACCTGCTCCACCACCTGGCCCTTGCTCTGGGCCAGCTCCCAGGCGCCGGGCGTCGCCGACACGAAGATGGTCTGGCGGGCCTTCTCCCAGAACTCGTCCCCCTTGAGGGGCCGGTTGTCGGCGGCGCTGGGCAGGCGGAAGCCGTGCTCGATCAGCACCTGCTTGCGGCTCTGGTCGCCGTTGTACATGGCCTGGAGCTGGGAGCAGGTGACGTGGCTCTCATCCACCACCAGCAGCCAGTCGTCGGGGAAATAATCAATCAGGCATTCGGGCGGGGTGCCGGCCTCCCGACCGGCCAGGTGACGGGCGTAGTTCTCCACCCCGTTGCAGTAGCCCACCTGCTCCAGCATCTCCAGGTCGTAGGTGGTGCGCTGCTCGAGGCGCTGGGCCTCCAGCAGCCGCCCCTGGCCGTTGAGCAGCTCGAGCCGCTCGCGCAGTTCGGCCCGGATCGCCTGGATCGCCCCCTGCAGCCGCTCCTTGGGGGTCACGAAGTGCTTGGCCGGGTAGATGTTGATCGTCTCCAGGCTCTGGAGGATCTCGCCGGTGGTGGGATCGACGTAGCGGATCGCCTCCACCTCATCACCGAACAGCTCGATCCGCACCAGCCGGTCCTCGTAGGCCGGACCGATCTCCAGCACGTCGCCCCGCACCCGGAAGCGGCCGCGGCTGATCTCGATGTCGTTGCGGGAGTACTGGTTGTTGACCAGATCCCGCAGGGAGCCGCGCAGATCGAGCTTGTCGCCCACCTGAAACTTCACGGCGGCCTTGAGGTACTCCGAGGGGATGCCGAGACCGTAGATGCAGCTGATCGAGGCGACGACGATCACATCCCGCCGCTCGAACAGCGACCGGGTGGCCGAGTGCCGCAGCATGTCGATCTCCTCGTTGATCGAGGCGGTCTTGGCGATGTAGGTGTCCGAGACCGGAACGTAGGCCTCTGGCTGGTAGTAGTCGTAGTAGGAGATGAAGTATTCGACGGCATTGTTGGGGAAGAATTCCCGCAGCTCGTTGCAGAGCTGGGCCGCCAGGGTCTTGTTGTGGGCCAGCACCAAGGTGGGGCGCCCCGTGCGGGCGATCACGTTGGCGATCGAGAAGGTCTTGCCCGTGCCGGTGGCGCCGAGGAGGGTCTGGAAGCGTTCGCCCCCATCGACGCCCTTCACCATCGCCTCGATGGCGGCGGGTTGATCGCCCTTCGGTTCGTAGGGGGCGTGAAGCTGGAATGGCATCGGACCATTCTGGCGTTCACCCGAGGGGAACGGACCGGCGGGGAAAACCGGTCAGCCGACCCCAGAGGACGCCGCCATCGCCCGGGTCAGGGGCACATCCAGGCCCATCCAGCCCAGCACCACGCTGCTCAGCACGCTGTAGGCCAGGGCCCCGAGGATGGCGCTGATCAGGCCGTTATGGAGACGGAACCCCTTGATCAGCCAGGCGGCCAGGCTGAACAGGATGATCGTGATCAGCCAGTTGAACAGGAAGGACACCGGGCTGATCAGGCCCCCCAGGGAGGAGACGAACCAGACCGGCCCCAGCAGGAGCTTCAGGGGGACGACCAGCAGGGTGCCCAGCAGGGCGATGACAATGGCCGACAGCAGGGCGGCGGAAAAGCTCGCCAACTCCACGCCTACGGGCAGTCGCGCCACGAGCAGCAGAATGAGGGCCCGGATCGGCCATTGCAGGAGCCAGGTGAGCGAGCCCATGGGAAACGGTGCCGCAACCCTTTCACCTTACTGAGGTTGTTCGCTTTGAACCATCGACGCCACGGGCAGGGCCTCCCGCAGGGCACGCACCACCGCCACCATGGCGAGCTCATCCTCGAGGCGGTTGACGGCGGAGCCCACGCCCACACCGGCGGCACCGGCGGCCCGGGCCATCGGCACCGTGACGGCGGAAAGCCCGGAGGCGCACAGCACCGGCACATCCACCGCCCGGCTGATGGCATGGGCGGCCGCCAGGGTCGGGGCGGCCTTCTCGATCAGGCCGAGGGCACCGGCGCTGAGGGGGCGGGCACTGGTCCCGCCCTCGGTCTGGATCAGATCGGCGCCGGCGGCCACCAGCTCCACCGCCAGCTGCTCCTGCTCGTCCAGGGGAAGGGTGTGGGGCACGGTGACCGAGAGCACCGTCCCGGGCAGCAGCGCCCGGGTGCGGCGGGTGAGCGCGAGCACTTCGTCGGCCCCGAAGACCCGACCCTGGGGATAGAAGCTGTCGTAGTTGCCGATCTCCACCATGGCGGCACCGGCCTCAACGGCCGGCGGAAACAGGGTGGGATCCACGGCCGAGACGCAGACCGGCAGACCCGGGGCCAGCGCCACCGCCAGGCGGACGAGGGTGGGGTCACAGGCCAGATCCACCAGGTCGGCGCCGCCGGCGGCGGCGGCCCGGACCACCCGCTGCACCCGGACCGCGTCGAAGTTGTCGAGGCCGGCGATGACCTTCAGCGCCCGCCCCTGACGGATCGCCTGCTGCAGGGCGGTGGGCAGGCTGGAGAGGCGGGTCATCGGCGGACGGAAGGACGCATGCCGTGATTCTCCCACCCGACCCCTGCCAGGGCCGGCGGCCCTGGGGAAGCGACCAGGCACGCCTGCACCGTCACCTGCTGCGGCGGCCCACCCTGCTGCCGGCGGGAGAGTCGCTGCTGCTGGCCGTGTCCGGCGGCCAGGACTCCATGGCCCTGACCACCCTCCTGCTGGACCTCCAGCCCCTGCACGGCTGGCGGCTGCAGCTGTGGCACGGCGATCACGGCTGGCGCCCCGACGCGGCCCAGCAGGCCGGGGAACTGACCCGGTGGGCCCGGAGCCAGGGACTGGAACTGAGGCTCGACCGGGCCGATCCGGTGCCCGGCAGCGAGGCCGCGGCCCGGGACTGGCGCTACGGCTGCCTGGCCGCGGCAGCCCTCCAGGGGAACTGCACCCATGTAGTGACGGGCCACACCGCCAGCGACCGGGCCGAGACCGTGCTGCTCAACCTGGCCCGCGGCAGCCACCTGCGGGGCCTGGCCAGCCTGGGGGCCAGCCGGCCCCTGGACCCGGCCGCCGGCCCGCTGCAGCTGGCCCGACCGCTGCTGATCTTCGACCGCGGCGACACCGGCCGCCTCTGCCGGGAGCGGGGCCTGCCCGTCTGGCCGGACGGCAGCAACGCGGATCTGCGCTTCGCCCGCAACCGGCTGCGCGCCGACGTCATGCCGGTGCTGGAGGCCCTCCATCCCGGGGCCGGTCGGCGGATCAGCGCCCAGGCGGAGCGCCTGGAGGCGCAGTTCGCGGCCGAGACGGAACTGCTGGACCTGGCCCTGGCGGGACTGCAGCAGGGAGAAGACACCGCTCGGCTGCCGCGCCGACGGCTGGCCAGCCTGGCCCCGGCCAGCCAGCGACGGCTGCTGCACCACTGGCTGCGGCGGCACCTGGGGCGGGATCCGGGAGCCAGAGGCCTCGAAACCCTGCTGGACCGGCTGGCCCGCGGGCGGAATCCGGGCCGGCTGGATCTGGCCGGAGGATGGCAACTGCACTGGGATCACAGCACACTGTGGGTCCGCCCACCCGACCCGCTCCATGGCTGAGACCAGCGCCAACGACGCCGCCCAGCGCTATGCGGTGATCGAGCAGGCCTACTCCAGGGAGAAGTGGGGCACGGTGGTGGGCGATGGGGGGGAGCTGCTGGAGGAACTACAGCCATCGGACAACCCCCAGCTCACCGGGCTGAAGCTGCGGCTGCAGCTGCTGCTGGGCCACACCCAGCTCTACGGCTACGGGGACAAGGCCGCCGCCGCCGGGTACTACGGGTCCGTAGCGGAGCAGAGCGGCGAGGCCGCCCTCACCAGGATCGCGGAACAGGGTCTCAAACAGTGCGCCATCGATGAGGCCGCCGCCGCCCCGACCACGGGGGCAGCGGTGACCGCCGCCCCCGCTTTCCTCGCCGAGGCGGCCCCAGGCCCGGCGGTCACCGCTCCGGGGGGCACCGCTCCGGCGGCCCCCTGGCTGACCAAGACGGGGGCCGCAACCGCGGCGGCGGCAGCCGCGTCCCCCGCCGCCGATCTGGAACCGGCGCCCCCAGGGGAGGGCCCTGCTGCGGCGACGGCCATGACGCCGGCCGCCCCCTGGAGCGAGCCTTCGCTGATCCCGGAGGTGGTGGAGGAGCCCGAACTGATCGAACTGCACCAGGCGGATCCGGCCCTGGCCGACGACGTGGAACTGAGCTGGCAGGAGTCCAGCCCAGCCACGGCGGCGCCGATGGACAAGGAGGACGAGGAGCTGCTCAGCGGCCTGATGCTGGTCAGGGTCCGCTGAGCCTGCCCCCGGGCGATCAGCCCGCCGCCGCGGCCGAGCGGCGGCGGCGGACACGGCCGGTGGGTTCCGGCTCTTCAACGGGGGCCTTGCTGGCCGCCGCCACCGGCGCCGGCGCTGCGGTCACCAGCTGGCGCTGGGGCACGGCGGCGGGCTGGCGCCCACCCCCATCCCTGCGGCCGCCCCGGGGCGCGGGGCGGGTGTCGGGCTCGGCATCGGCCCGGCCCTTGTAGGCCGGGGTACCGGCGGGGGCGGGCTGCACCAGGCAGATGATCAGGGGATCCACCTGCAGCTCGCGGCGCAGGCGGCGCTGCAGGCCCACCTCCACCTCCCGCTGCACACCCACCCAGTCGACATCGGGGGCCTTGCCACCGGTGTTGCGGGCCAGCTGGTTCCAGCGGTTCTCCAGCACCCAGGTGATCTCCCGCTCGGCCCAGACCGAGAGCTTGCGGGCATCGGCCGCGGTGACCACACCGCGCAGGTTCACCCGCGGCGGCGCCGCCATCACACCGTCGGTGGTGATCACCGCCAGCAGGGTGATGACGCCGTCCTCGGCCAGCTGCTGGCGCTCCTTGAGCACCCGGGCATCGACGATGCCGTTGCGGGAGGCGTCGAGCAGCTCGATGCCGGCCTTCACCGGCTCACCTTTGTTGATGGTGTCGGGGGTGAGTTCGACCACGTCGCCGTTGTCGATGATCAGGATGTGATCGGCCGGAATCCCCATCGACTGGGCCGTCTTGGAATGGCAGACGAGCATGCGGTGCTCGCCATGCACGGGCACGAAGAACTTCGGCTTGGCCAGCGCCAGCATCAGCTTGTGGTCCTCCTGGCAGCCGTGGCCAGAGACGTGGATGCCCTCGCCCTTGCCATACACAACCTTGGCGCCCATCATCATCAGCCGGTCGATGGTGTTCACCACCGAGATGGTGTTACCGGGGATCGGACTGGCCGAGAAGATGATGGTGTCGGTGGACTTCACCTGCACCTGGGGGTGCTCGCCGCGGGAGATGCGGCTGAGGGCCGCCAGCGGTTCGCCCTGGCTGCCGGTCATCAGCAGCAGGGTTTCGCGGTCGGGCAGGTCGCGGATCTGCTTGATCGGCACGAACAGATCATCGGGGGCACGCATGTAGCCGAGCTCCCGGGCCTTGGCGATCACGTTGAGCATCGAGCGGCCCAGCAGCCCCACCTTGCGGCCGTTCTTCATCGCCAGTTCCAGGATCATCGACACACGATGAATCGAGCTGGCGAAGGTGGTGATGATCACCCGACCTTCGGCCTGGCTGATGTGGCGATCCAGGTTCGGGAACACGGCCCGCTCAGGCGGCGTGAAACCGGGGATCTCGGCGTTGGTGGAATCGCTGAACAGGCACAGCACGCCCTGCTCGCCGTAGTGGGCGAGGCGCTGCAGGTCGAAGGCCTCGCCATCGACGGGGGTGTGGTCGAACTTGAAGTCACCGGTGAAGATGACGACGCCGACGGGGGTGGTGATGGCCAGCGTGAAGCTGTCCGCCATCGAGTGGGTGTTGCGGATGAACTCCACCTTGAAGTGCTGGCCCACATGCACCACATCCCGCGGACCCACCGTCTGGATGGTGGTGCGGTCGGTGACACCCGCCTCCTCCATCTTCCCCTGCAGCATCGACATGGCCAGCCGGGGGCCGTAGATGATGGGGATGTTGAAGTTCTTGAGGTGGTGCGGGATGCCGCCGATGTGATCTTCGTGGCCGTGGGTGACCACCATGCCGCGGATGCGCTTCTGGTTCTCCCGCAGGTAGCTGGTGTCGGGCATCACCACGTTGACGCCATGCATGCCATCGCTGGGGAACGCGAGACCGGCATCGACGAGCATCAGCTCATCGCCGTATTCGAAGACGCAGGTGTTCTTGCCGATCTCGTGCAGGCCGCCCAGGGGGATGACGCGCAGGCCCTGGTGCTTGGCTTTGGCGCCGTTGCCGGAGCGGACGATGGGATTGACGTTCTGACTGGACATGTAGTTAGGGACTCAGGGGTGGCGATGGGAATGAAGGTGAAGCGGAAGCGGAGATGACTCTGGACATCAGCCTTGGCGTCAGGTGGGACGCAGGGCAGCCAGGATCGAGGAAAGGCGCTGTCGCACGGCGGTATCGGCGGAAAGCAGGGGAAGTCGGGGGGCACCCACCGGCCAGCCGCAGATCTCCAGGGCGGCTTTGACGGGGATGGGGTTGGTGGTGCAGAAGAGCGCCCGGCACAGGGGCAGCAGCTGCTGGTGCTCGTCGAGGGCGGCGGCGATGTCGCCGCTCAGGAAGGCCTGGACCATGGCCCGGATCCGGGGACCCACCAGGTGGCTGGCCACGCTGACCACGCCCACCGCACCCACCGCCAGCATCGGCAGGGTGAGGGCGTCGTCGCCGCTGTAGATCGCCAGGCGATCGCCGCAGAGCTCCCGCAGCCGGCTGACCTCCTCGGTGGTGCCGCTGGCGGCCTTGAAGCCCACCACGTTGGCCTCATCGAGCAGGCGGGCCGTGGTGTCCGGGGCCAGGCTGCAGCCGGTGCGGCCAGGGATGTTGTAAAGCATCAGGGGCAGTTCCGGGGCGGCCTGGGCCACGGCGCGGAAATGGGCCTCCAGGCCCTCCTGGGGCGGCTTGTTGTAGTAGGGCACCACCACCAGGGCACCGTCGGCGCCGAGGGCGGCAGCCTCACCGGTGGCTTCCACCGCCTCTGCGGTGCAGTTGCTGCCGCTGCCGGCCAGCAGGGTGGCGCGGGTTCCCACCGTCCCCTTGACGGCGGCGAAGAGCTCGTGCTGCTCCTGCCAGGTGAGGGTGGGGGACTCGCCGGTGGTGCCGCACAGCACCAGGCCATCGGAGCCGTGGCGGACCAGATGGTCCGCCAGCCGGGCCGCCAGCTCCAGATCGACGGCCCCATCCGGCTGGAAGGGGGTCACCATGGCGGTGAGCACCCGCCCGAAGGGGGCCTCGGGGGAGGGGGCCGTGCTCGGCGCCTGCAGGGTGGCCGTGCTCAAGCGGCACCTCCGGCGGCGGCATCGGCCGCGGCGGGATCCCGCAGCAGTTCGGCGATCTGGATGGCGTTGAGGGCGGCGCCCTTGCGGATCTGGTCACCGCAGAGCCAGAGCTCCAGGGCGCAGGGATCGCTGAGGTCCTGGCGGATGCGGCCCACGGCCACCGGATCGCGGCCGGTGACGTCGGTGGGCATGGGGAAGCGGTTGGTCTCGAAGTTCTCGATCAGCTCGACCCCGGGGGCGGCCGCCAGGAGCTCGCGGGCCTCCGCCACGGGGAAGGGCTCCTCGAACGCGATGTTGACGGCCTCGGAGTGGGCCCGCAGGACCGGCACCCGCACGCAGGTGGCCGAAAGGCGCAGGTCGGGCAGACCCATGATCTTGCGGGTCTCGTGGAGCATCTTGAGCTCCTCCTCGCAGTAGCCGTTCGGCTGCAGGGGCGAGTTGTGCAGGAAGAGGTTGAAGGCCAGCGAATGGGGCAGCACCGCGCTCACCGGCTCACCCCCGTCCAGCACCGTGCGGCTCAGGTCGCGCAGTTCCTCCATGGCCCGGGCCCCGGCGCCGCTGGCCGACTGGTAGGTGCTGACCACCACGCGGCGGAGCGGCCGCCGGGCCGCCAGGGGCGCCAGGGCCAGGGTCAGCAGGATGGTGGTGCAGTTGGGATTGGCGATGATCCCGCTGTGGGAGAAGGCGGCCTGGGGGTTGACCTCGGGCACCACCAGGGGGACGGCCGGATCCATCCGGAAGGCACTGGAGTTGTCGACCACCACCGCTCCGGCGGCCACGGCCACCGGCGCCCACTGCCGGGACACCGAACCGCCGGCGGAGGCCAGCACCAGGTCGATGCCCTCGAAGGCGTCGGCGCCGACCGGCTGCACCCGCAGGCGCTCGCCCTGCCAGTCCAGGTCCTGGCCCGCCGAGCGCGGCGAGGCCAGCGGCAGCAGCTCCGCCACCGGAAAACCCCGCTCCTGCAGCAGGACCAGAAGCTCCTGGCCCACGGCTCCGGTGGCGCCGAGGATGGCGATGCGCAACGGCCTTGAGGGCAGGTGGCGCGGAGGGGAGGGGAGGGTTGCTGAGACGGTCAACGGGGGGAAACGGGACGGGTGGCGGGGCGGGAGCGGGCCTGCTGACTGGAGACGGGGCCCGGAAGGAAACCCTGGGAGGGGATTCGGTAAACGGATGGGGCGTGCGCCCTCGGGGACGGGAACCTAAGACAAATCCTCCGGCCTGATGGCCGGATGGAACTCTTCAGTTGGAGATATGGGCGCGCCGATGCGTCGATCGCACAATACGTGGCGGAGGCCCGGAACGGCCAGTTTCTAGGATGGGGGGCTGCCCGAAGCGAGCCCCGTTTCATGAGTCCTGCCGCCAGCACCGAAGCCAACCTCCGGGTGACCACCTCCCCGCGCCCCGGAAGCCGTCTGGCGGTGGAGGTCGCCGTGCCTGCGGGGCGCAGCCAGAAGAGCTACGAGACCGCCCTCGAGAAGCTGAGCCGGAGCGTCAAGCTGCCCGGCTTCCGCAAGGGACGGGTGCCCCGGCCGGTGCTGCTGCAGCAGATCGGACCGCTGCGGATCCGCGCCACCGCCCTCGAGGACCTGGTCGATGCGGTCGTGCGGGAGGCGATGCAGCAGGAGGCCATCGAGGCCATCGGGCGGCCCGAACTCAACGAAGCCTTCGAGCGGGTTCTGGAGCGCTTCACGCCCGGGGAAGAGCTCACCATCACCCTGGAGATGGACGTGGAGCCCACCCCCACCCTGCGCAGCACCAAAGGCTTCAAGGCCGAAGCGGAGCCCGTGCCCTTCGACCCGGCCCGGGTCGACGAACTGATCGAGCAGTCGCGCCGCCAACTGGCCACCCTGGTGCCGGTGGAGGACCGGGCCGCCGCCGAGGGTGACGTGGCCCAGATCGCCTTCCGCGGCACCTTCGTCGATACCGGCGAAGCCATCGAAGGCGGCAGCAGCGACGGGATGGAAGTGGAGCTGGAGGAGGGCCGCATGATCCCCGGCTTCGTGGCCGGCATCATCGGCATGGCCGTCGGGGACAGCCGCGACGTCTCCTGCCGCTTCCCCGACAGCTATCCCCAGGAGCAGGCGGCGGGCCGGGAGGCCCTGTTCGCCATCACCCTGCTGGAACTGAAGACCCGGGAGCTGCCCGCCCTCGACGACGCCTTCGCCCAGCAGGCCAGCGACAAGCCGACCTTGGCCGAACTCCGCGCCGACCTGGAGACCCGCCTGCGGGACGACGCCGAGCGCCGCCATCGCGCCAACCGCCACGAGGCCCTGCTGGCGGTCCTGGTGGAGGAGCTGGAGGTGGAGCTGCCCGAGACCCTGATCCAGCAGGAGGTGCGCAACCTGATCGAGCAGACCGCCGGGCAGATCTCCCAGCAGGGCATGGACGTCAAGAAACTGTTCACCCCCGATCTGGTGCGCAGCCTGATGGACACGTCCCGGCCCGAGGCCGAGCAGCGGCTGCGGCGCAGCCTGGCGCTCAAGGCCCTGGCCGCGGCCGAGACGATCGAGGTGCCCGCCGCGGACCTGGAGGCCAGGCTGGCCGAGATCCGCAAGGGCCTGAGCGACAGTGCCGCCATCGACCCCGAGCGGCTGCGGCTGGCCGTGGCCGAGGACCTGCTGAAGGAGAAGCTGCTCGAGTGGCTCGAGGCCAACAGCACGATCACCGACAAGGCCCCGGCCGCGGAGGAGGCCCCGGCGGAGGACGGACCTGAGGCCAGCGGCGAAGCGTCGCCCAAACCCGCCAAGGCCGCCAAGGCGAAGAAGGGAGCCGCCGCCGCCAAGGCCCGGGAGGACGACGCCCGGCCATAGATTGAGGCCACTCCCCCCGTCCACCAGCGAAACCGCGTGATCGACGCCCAACCGCCCCTGATCCCCGACTGGCTGCCCGCCGCCCTGGCGGGCCCATCGGGGGCGCGGCCCCACCCCGTGAACAACCTCTGGCAGGGGCCGATGCCCTGGAACGGGATGGTCGCTCCGAACCCCACCGCCGCTCCGGGGGTGCTGCCCACGGTGGTGGAGCAGTCCGGCCGCGGTGACCGGGCCTTCGACATCTATTCCCGGCTGCTGCGGGAGCGGATCATCTTCCTTGGCACCGGCATCGACGACCAGGTGGCCGATTCCCTGGTGGCCCAGCTGCTGTTTCTCGAAGCCGAGGATCCCGAGAAGGACATCCAGATCTACATCAACTCCCCGGGCGGCTCAGTCACCTCCGGCCTGGCCATCTACGACACCATGCAGCAGGTGGCGCCGGACGTGGTCACCATCTGCTACGGGCTGGCCGCCAGCATGGGGGCCTTCCTGCTCACCGGTGGGGCGCCCGGCAAGCGGATGGCCCTTCCCAATGCCCGGATCATGATCCACCAGCCCCTCGGGGGCGCCCAGGGCCAGGCGGTGGACATCGAGATCCAGGCCCGGGAGATCCTCTTTCTGAAGGACACCCTCAACGGACTGATGGCCGAGCACACCGGCCAGCCGCTGGACAAGATCGCTGAAGATACCGACCGGGACTACTTCCTTTCCCCGGCGGAGGCGGTTGAATACGGACTCATCGACCGGGTGGTCGATGATGCCCCAGCCCCTGTCGTCCCCTAGCCCCTCTCGCTGGGACGTCAACCGATCACCGCTCCGAGTTTCAGGAACGGCTGACAAATCGACGGCTGGGGTCGATCCTGGGGGGCAGGTCCACCCAGCTGCCATACCCAGGGCGACCACCGCCGCTCCCGCCGCCTCCTTGCCGATGGCCAAGTTCGACGCCCATCTGAAGTGCTCCTTCTGCGGCAAGTCCCAGGAGCAGGTGCGCAAGCTGATCGCCGGGCCTGGGGTCTACATCTGCGACGAGTGCATCGATCTCTGCAACGAGATCCTCGACGAGGAACTGGTCGAGCACCACGGCCATGGGCCCCCGGGCCGGCCCATGGCCGACGGGGGCCGCAAGACCCCGGCGAAGAAATCGGCCCGGCCCGCCCCCACCCTGGCCACCATCCCCAGGCCCCAGGAGATCAAGAGCTTCCTCGACCAGCAGGTGGTGGGACAGGAGGAGGCCAAGAAGGTGCTGGCCGTGGCCGTCTACAACCACTACAAGCGGCTGGCCTGGCAGGGGGACGGCAAGGGCGAGACGGATCAGACGGCCACCCGCCTGCACAAGTCGAACATCCTGCTGATCGGCCCCACCGGCTGCGGCAAGACCCTCCTGGCCCAGTCCCTGGCGGAGATGCTCGATGTGCCCTTCGCGGTGGCCGATGCCACCACCCTCACCGAGGCGGGCTACGTGGGCGAGGACGTGGAGAACATCCTGCTGCGCCTGCTCCAGAAGGCCGATCTGGACGTCGAACAGGCCCAGCGGGGCATCATCTACATCGACGAGATCGACAAGATCGCCCGCAAGAGCGAGAACCCATCGATCACCCGCGACGTCTCCGGTGAGGGGGTGCAGCAGGCCCTGCTCAAGATGCTGGAGGGCACCGTGGCCAACGTGCCCCCCCAGGGCGGCCGCAAGCACCCCTACCAGGACTGCATCCAGATCGACACCAGCCAGGTGCTGTTCATCTGCGGCGGGGCCTTCGTGGGACTGGAGGACCTGGTCCAGAAACGGATGGGCCGCAACGCGATCGGCTTCCTGCCGGCCGATGGCCGCAGCCGGTTGCGCTCCGGCAAGGAGAAGCAGTCCAGCGAAGTGATGCGCCACCTCGAACCGGAGGATCTGGTGCGCTACGGCCTGATTCCCGAGTTCATCGGCCGGCTGCCGGTGAGCGCGGTGCTCGAACCCCTCGACACCAGCGCCCTGGAGGCGATCCTCACCGAACCGCGTGACGCCCTGGTGAAGCAGTTCCAGACGCTGCTGAGCATGGACAACGTGCGCCTCGAATTCGAGCCGGGGGCCGTCGAGGCCATCGCCGCCGAGGCCCACCGCCGCAAGACCGGCGCCCGGGCCCTGCGGGGCATCGTCGAGGAGCTGATGCTCGACGTCATGTACGACCTGCCCTCCCGCCGCGACGTCCAGACCTTCACCATCACCCGGGAGCTGGTGGAGCAGCGCAGCAAGGCCAAGGTGCTGCCGATCAGTGCCGCCGCCGACCTCGACGGCCACCGGGGTGAACAGGCCACGGCCTGACACGGGGCTGTGCGCGATCAGGTGATCGACCGCGTCACGGTGCGCGAGGGATCCGGGCGAACGGCAATCCCCACTCTCCTGTTAAATCCCCGGCCATGCCGGTGACGCCATGCTGAGCGGAGTCCCCTTGTTCCGCTCCGCTCCTTGGCCGCCGCCGATCACCTGCAGGCCCCCCGCCAGCACGGCCTGTTCCTGCACCACGGCATCGACCTGGGGGACGGCACGGTGGCCCACTACCTGGCGGGCCGGGAAATCCTGCGCAGCCCCCTGCAGGACTTCAGCCGCGGGCAGCCCATCAGCACCGTGAGCTACCCGGACGGGGCCTGCTCGCCGGTGGGGGTCACCCTGCGGCGGGCCATGGGCCGGATCGGGGAGCAGCGCTACAATTTGCTGTTCAACAACTGCGAGCATTTCGCCCACTGGTGCAAGACCGGCCGGCATCGCAGCG
>Ga0194133_10001489_pt1 | contig 40297 bp, 44 predicted proteins | sample TA2KigOf40mmetaG_FD_155448 | JGI IMG/M metagenome (GOLD analysis project Ga0194133, IMG submission 155448) | Freshwater microbial communities from Lake Tanganyika, Tanzania - TA2015055 Kigoma Offshore 40m | ecosystem: Environmental > Aquatic > Freshwater > Lake | place: Tanzania: Lake...
GAAGGCCGCAACGGCACGCCGGCATCCTGCACCACGCCGGTTGCGCCGGGGATCAGGGTCAAGACCCAGACCGCCAAGCTGAAAGACCTGCGGCGCGGCGTGATGGAGCTTTACATCTCCGACCATCCGCTGGATTGCCTGACCTGCTCGGCCAATGGTGACTGCGAATTGCAGGACATGGCGGGGGCCGTCGGCCTGCGCGATGTGCGCTATGAGGCAGTAGAAACGCATTTCCGCCCCAAGAACAATTCGGGCGAGGCCAATCCGCAGTGGATGCCCAAGGACGAAAGCAACCCCTATTTCACCTATGACCCGGCGAAATGCATCGTCTGCTCGCGCTGCGTGCGGGCCTGCGAAGAGGTGCAAGGCACCTTCGCGCTGACCATCGAAGGCCGGGGCTTTGACAGCCGCGTGTCCTTTGGCGCCAAGACCGACATTGCGCTTGCCTCCGATTGCGTGTCCTGCGGCGCTTGCGTGCAGGCCTGCCCGACCGCCACCTTGCAGGAAAAGTCGGTGATCGAGATCGGCACGCCGGAGCGGTCCGTCATCACCACCTGCGCCTATTGCGGCGTGGGCTGCAGCTTCAAGGCCGAAATGCGCGGCGACGAATTGGTGCGCATGGTCCCGTACAAGCACGGCAAGGCCAACCGGGGCCATAGCTGCGTCAAGGGCCGCTTTGCCTATGGCTATGCGTCCCACAAGGACCGCATCCTGAACCCGATGATCCGCGACAGCATCAACGATCCTTGGAAAGAGGTTTCCTGGGCCGAGGCGATGGAGTTTGCCGCGAACCGGATGAAGGGCATCATCGCCAAATACGGGCAGAAATCCGTGGGTGTGATCACCTCCAGCCGCTGCACCAATGAAGAAACCTATCTGGTGCAAAAGCTGACGCGCGGCGTCTTCCTGAACAATAACACCGACACTTGCGCGCGGGTCTGCCATTCGCCGACCGGCTATGGTCTGGGCCAGACGCTGGGCACCAGCGCCGGGACGCAAGACTTTGATTCGGTTGAGCATACCGATGTGGCGATTGTCATCGGGGCCAACCCCGCCTCGGGCCACCCGGTCTTTGCCTCGCGCCTGAAAAAGCGTCTGCGCAAAGGGGCCAAACTGATCGTCATCGACCCGCGCCGCACCGAAATGGTGGACAGCCCGCACATCAACGCGGCGCACCATCTGGCGCTGACGCCCGGCACCAACGTGGCCATCGTCACCGCGCTGGCCCATGTGATCGTGACGGAAAAGCTCTACAACGAAGAGTTCATCCGCACCCGCTGCGACTGGGACGAATTCCAGGACTATGCCGAGTTTGTCAGCCAGCCGCACAATTCTCCCGAAGCGGTGGAGATGCTGACCGGCGTCAAGGCGTCCGAAGTCCGCGCGGCGGCCCGGCTTTATGCCACGGGCGGCAATGGGTCGATCTACTATGGTCTGGGCGTGACCGAACATTCCCAAGGCTCGACCACGGTGATCGGCATTGCCAACCTTGCGATGATGACCGGCAACGTTGGCCGTCCGGGTGTGGGTGTGAACCCGCTGCGCGGGCAGAACAACGTGCAGGGATCCTGCGACATGGGGTCCTTCCCGCATGAACTGCCGGGCTATCGCCATGTGAAGAATGACGATGTGCGGGCGATCTACGAAAACCTCTGGGGCGTGAAGATCGACAATGAACCGGGCCTGCGCATCCCCAACATGCTGGATGCCGCCGTGGAAGGCACCTTCAAGGGGCTTTACTGCCAGGGTGAGGACATCCTGCAATCCGACCCGGACACCAAGCATGTCTCGGCCGGTCTGGCGGCGATGGAATGTGTCATCGTCCATGACCTCTTCCTGAATGAGACCGCGAACTACGCCCATGTGTTCTTCCCCGGCTCTTCCTTCTTGGAAAAGGACGGGACCTTCACCAACGCCGAGCGCCGCATCAACATGGTGCGCAAGGTGATGGCGCCGAAGCAGGGCTATGCCGACTGGGAAGTGACCCAGATGTTCGCCAATGCGATGGGCGCGAACTGGAATTACACCCATCCCAGCCAGATCATGGAAGAGATTGCCATGACCACGCCGTCCTTTGCCGGCGTGACCCATGACCGGATTGACGAACTCGGCTCCATCCAGTGGCCCTGCAATGACAAGGCCCCGGAAGGTACGCCCTTGATGCACGTGACAGGCTTTGTCCGTGGCAAGGGCAAGTTCATCAAGACCGAATATGTGGCGACCGACGAAAAGAGCGGTCCGCGCTTCCCGCTGTTGCTGACCACGGGACGGATCTTGTCGCAATACAACGTCGGGGCGCAGACCCGGCGCACGGCGAACAGCACCTGGCATGCCGAGGATGTCTTGGAAATCCACCCGCATGATGCCGAGGTGCGTGGCATCAAAGAAGGCCAGTGGGTGCGGCTGGCGTCGCGTGCGGGGGAAACCACCCTGCGCGCCACGATCACCGACAAGGTCAATCCGGGCGTGGTCTATACCACCTTCCACCACCCCGACACACAGGCGAACGTCATCACCACTGATTTCAGCGATTGGGCGACCAATTGCCCGGAATACAAGGTGACGGCGGTGCAGGTTGCGCCGTCGAACGGGCCGTCGGAGTGGCAGGAAGAGTATAACGCGATGGCCGCCCGCTCGCGTCGGATTGCGGCGGCTGAGTGATGAAAACACACCGCCCCCTGCCCCGTCTGGCCTTTGGCCGGGCCTTGGATCGGGTTGGGGCGGGCAACTCGCGCGAGTTGCCCGCCGAGGTGGCGGTGGCCCTTTCCTATAACGGGTCAACTCAGGCGGTGATGATGGCCACCCCCGCCGATCTAGTGGATTTCGCCTATGGCTTCAGCCTGACCGAAGGCATCGCCACGGCGGATGAGATCGACAGCGTCGAGGTGGTGGAAACGCCCTTGGGCATAGATCTGCAAATCTGGCTGAAAGAACCGGCCGAGGAACGCCAGCGCGCCCGCAGGCGCAGCATGGCCGGGCCGGTGGGCTGTGGCCTTTGCGGCATCGACAGTCTGGAAGAGGCCGCGCGCAAACCGCGCGTGGTGCCGGACAGCGGGTTTGCAATGACGCCCGCCCAGATCATGGCCGCCATGGCCGACCTGACCGCCCATCAACCGCTGCACGATACCACCCGCGCCGCCCATGCTGCCACCCTTTGGGCCGCCGCAGGCGGCATCCTTGCGGCCCGCGAGGATGTCGGCCGCCACAATGCGCTGGACAAGCTGATCGGCGCGCTGGCGCAGGCCGCCCCGGTCGAAGGTGCCTTGGTGCTCACCTGCCGCACCTCGATCGACATGGTGCAAAAGGCCGCCGCTGCTGGCTTTCCCATGATCATCGCCGCCTCTGCCCCCACCGCCACGGCGGTGGACATGGCCGACGCCGCGGGCATCACCCTTGTCGCCCTCGCCCGCCCCGACGGGTTCGAGGTGTTCACCCACCCCCATCGCATTGCCAATGAGGCCGCCCATGTCGCATGACGCCCCGCACCATTCTGGCCCGCACGCCAAGCTGATCTACATGGCCAACCAGATCGCCAAGTTCATGGAGTCAAAACCCCATGACGAAGGCGTGGCAGGTCTTTCCAGCCATATCAACAACTTCTGGGAACCCCGGATGCGCCGCCACCTGTTCGAAGTGCTGGACGCAGGTGGTCAGGGCCTGCGCCCCTTGGTGCTGGACGCGGCAGCCAAGATCAAGCGGCCCGCCGAAGCTGCCTGAGGAAACGCCGCCGCCACCCCCAGCCCCACGGGGAGGCGGCAGGTGATCTCGTCGCAGCGCATGGCCCACTCGGCCCACTGCCCCTTTGTGGGGAGGTATGGGGCGGTGGGGACCGTCGGCTCAGAAATCGAACAGATCGGACAGGAAACTTTCGCGCCGCTTGCGTGGGCGGCGGTAATCGTCGTCATCGTCATCATCGCGACGGCGGCGCGGTTCCTCGCGGCGATAGTCATCGCGGCGCGGCTCGTCACGACGGGGCGGCTCGGCATGGCTGTGCGCAGCCGGGCGGGCGGGTTCTGCCGCCGCAGTGCGCCCCGGCTCGCGCAGCGCCACGGGAGCATCGGCCCCGGTGGCGCGTTCGAGGATCTTGTCCAGCTCTCCCCGGTCCAGCCAGACCCCCCGGCATTTCGGGCAATAGTCGATCTCGACGCCATGGCGGTCGGACATCACGAGGGTTTCATTGTCTACCGGGCAACGCATGTTCGCTCCTGTTTGCATTTTCCCCGATGTGGGGGTGCGCCTACGCACAAACAAGTGCTGTCGGAACCGATTGCAGCGGCGGGGCTTGCGGCCTAGCTTTGGGCCAAAGCGCTAGAGAAAAGGAACAACTCCATGGCAGACCCCACCTATACCCCGCCGAAAGTCTGGACCTGGGATAAGGCCAATGGCGGGGCCTTTGCCTCCACCAACCGGCCCATTGCCGGCGCAACGCATGAGAAAGAGCTGCCGCGTGGCAAGCACGCCTTGCAGCTTTACTCGCTGGCCACGCCCAATGGGGTGAAAGTCACGATCATGCTGGAAGAACTGGTCGAAGCGGGCCTTTTGGCCGATTACGACGCCTGGCTGATCGAGATTTCGGGCGATCAGTTCGGGTCGGGCTTTGTGGCCGTCAACCCCAACTCCAAGATCCCGGCGATGATGGATTACTCGGGCCCCACCCCGGTGCGGGTCTTTGAAAGCGGCTCGATCCTGATCCATCTGGCCGAGAAATTCGGCGCCTTCCTGCCCGCCAAGGGGCCCGAGCGTACCGCGGTTCTCAACTGGCTGATGTGGCAGATGGGATCGGCGCCCTTCGTGGGCGGAGGATTTGGCCATTTCTACGCCTATGCCCCCGAGAAATACGAATATCCCATCAACCGATATGCCATGGAAACCAAGCGTCAGCTTGACGTGCTTGACCGTCGCCTGGCCGACGTGCCCTTTGTCGCAGGGCAGGACTATTCCATCGCCGACATGGCGATCTGGCCCTGGTATGGCGGGCTGGTTCTGGGCCGGGCTTACAATGCAGCCGAGTTTCTGGATGTGACATCCTACAAGAACGTCGTGGCCTGGGCCGAAAAGATCGACGCCCGCCCGGCGGTGAAGCAGGGCCGCATGGTCAACAAAAGCTGGGGGGACGCGGCCGAACAGGTGCCGAACCGCCACTCTGCCGCCGATTTCGCGGGCAAGACCGTTTGACCTTATTCAGGTCGGGGCCGCTCCGGCATCGGCCCCGACACTGTCTTGCGCCACAAAGACCGATTTCAGCACGGCAAAGACCGCTTTGCCGGGCTGAAGCCCCAGCGCCTCAACCGATCGGCGCGTGATGCGCGCCAAAAGCGCCTCATCGCCCAGCCGCAACCGCACCAGCGCGCCCGGACCATCGCCCAATCGGATATCCTCGACGACCGTACTCAGGATGTTCAGCGCCGAGATGCCGTCCGGCCGGGCGGTGGCCAGCATCACATCCTGCGCCAGAATCCGCAGTCGCAGCCTGTCGCCCGGCCTTGCGCCCAGACGCGGCAGCCAAAGCGGCCCGCCCGCGCTGTCAAGCCGGGTCAGCCCATCGGCCTCGTGCGCCACAACCCGCGCCGAAATCAGCGCGCCCGCCTCGCGCAGGCCCATCACGGGGGCCATGGCCGGATCGGCCATCACCTGCGTCGCAGGCCCGGCGGTCACCACCCGGCCCGCCTCCAGAAGCACGATGCTGGTGGCCAGCCGCGCCACCTCGGCCACCGAATGGCTGACATAAAGGATCGGCAGACTTAGCTCATCGCGCAGCCGTTCCAGATAAGGAAGGATCTCGGCCTTGCGCGGCTCATCCAGCGCGGCGAGGGGCTCATCCATCAGCAGCATCTGCGGGCGGGACAGGATCGCCCGGCCAATCGCCACGCGTTGCCGCTCGCCACCCGACAGCGTGCCGGGCCGCCGGTCAAGAAGCGCGCCGATACCCAAGAGATCGGCGATGCGCCCCAGATCCCCCGCATCGCCCGCCGTTCCGGCAAACCAGCGGCCATAGCTTAGGTTCTGCCGCACGTTCAGATGCCGAAAAAGTCGCGCATCTTGAAACACATAGCCCATCCGGCGGCGGTGCGGCGGCAGGTTGACACGCGCGTCACTGTCAAACAGCACCCGCCCCCCCAGCGCAATCCGCCCCTGATCGGGCCGCAAAAGCCCGGCCACCGCATTGACCACCGTGGACTTGCCCGAGCCTGACCGACCAAACAGCGCCGTTACCCCCGGCGGGGCCTCGAACGCAGCCTGAAGGGCGAAATCGCCAAACCGATGCTGAAGGGCAATCGACAGCGTCATCGGCCCGAGATCCTTTTGGCAATCGCCCGGCTGACCCATTCGGCCAGCAACAGCGCCGCCATGGCCACAACAATGGCCACCACAACCAGCCGGAATGCCTGCCCATCGCCCCCCGGCACCTGCAAAAACGCATAGATCGCCGAAGGCAGGGTCTGGGTCTGGCCGGGAATGTTCGACACGAAGGTGATCGTGGCGCCAAACTCGCCCATCGCCTTGGCAAAGGCCAGGATCGCCCCCGCCACGATGCCCGGCAAGATCAGGGGCAAGGTCACCGTGGCAAAGACCCACAGACGTGGCGCGCCCAATGTGCTGGCCGCCTCTTCCAGCTTTGGGTCAACCGCCTCGATGGCAAGCCGGATCGCACGCACCATTAAGGGAAAGGCCATGACCGCCGCCGCCAGAACCGCGCCGGTCCAGCGAAAGGCCAGCACGATGCCGAACCAGTCATCCAGAAACTGGCCAACCAGCCCTTTGCGACCAAAGGTCAGCAACAGCAGATAGCCAGTCACCACCGGCGGCAGGATCAGGGGCAGATGCACGAGGCCATTCAACAGATGCTTGCCCCAGAACTGCCACCGCGCCAGCGCATAGGCCACGAACACGCCAAGGGGCAGGCTCAGCAGCGTCGCCCAGAAGGACACGCGCAGCGACAAGGCCACAGCTTGCCATTCCTCGGGGGATAATGCGTCAAACATCTCGGGCGGCGCGTCCGGTTCAGCTTAGTTCAGGATCTTGAAGCCTTGCGCGGCGAAAATGGCATCCGCCGCATCCGCCGACAAGGCGTCGAAAAAGGCGTGGTCGGCCGCATCCACCGCACCGGTCAACAGCGCGGCGGGATAGATGATCGGCGCATGGCTTGCTGCGGGAAAGCGGCCGACAACCGTCACGTTGTCCCCCGCCGCCGCGTCAGTGGCGTAGACGATGCCATAAGGTGCCTCGCCCGCGGCCACCAGCGCAAGGGCGGCGCGGACGTTTTCCGATTGCGCCACCAGCGGCTCGACCTCCGCCCAAAGCCCCAGCCTGTTCAGCGCCTCCTTGCCATATTGCCCCGCAGGGACAGCCTCGACCATGGCCATCGACAGCCGCCCCGCGCCCAAAAGCCCGGCCAGATCCAGTTCCGGGCCGATCTCGACCGGGGCTGCATCGCGGCCATGGGCAATCAGCACCAGATCATTTCCCCAAAGATCGTGACGCTGACCTTCTGCCACCAGCCCCTCCTGCTCTACCGCCTCCATCCAGTTCACCGCCGCCGAAAGGAAAATGTCCGCCGGCGCGCCTTCGATGATCTGCTTGGCCAGTTGGTTCGACCCGGCATAGCTGATCGTCACCTTGTGGTCGGTGCTGGCCTGAAACTCGGCGGCGACCGCATCCAGTGCAGTTTTCAGCGAGGCTGCGGCAAAGACCACCACCTCTTCGGCGCGGGCCGGGCCGGTCAGGGTTGCTGCGATCAGGGCGGCAAGGGCAAGACGACGGGGCATCAAGAGTACTCCGATATATTTCAGGAAACATATCACTCACGCGACCCTTGCGGCGCAAGCGATATTTTTCTGAAACCATATCGCGGATTGCCGCGCCCTATCCCTGCCTCTGGCGCAGCCGCGCCTCCAGCGCGGCAATCGGGGCGGCGGCAGCGGTTTCAGCCCGCCGCAGCGCCTCATGATAAAGCGCCAATACCTCGGCGCCGGCCTCGGTCAGCTGCGCCCCGCCGCCGCCTTGGCCACCGCGCACGCGCGCAACCAAGGGCTCGGCAAAGGCCGCGTTCATCTCCTCGACCAAGGACCACGCGCGCTTGTAACTCATGTCCATCTGCCGCCCCGCCGCCGCGATGGACCCAGTATCACGGATGCCGGCCAGAAGGGCCGCCTTGCCCGGCCCCATCATCGCCCCATCAAACAGGATCCGCAGTTTCAGCGCCGTCATGTTCCTTGCCCTTTCGTGCGGCGACGATCTTTCCCCATCCCGCCCCCTGCGGCAAGCCGTCCGCTGCGACCTGCGGAAAAACAGTTGTCGGCCCACCGATCTTGGGGCATCTATCGGCCATGATGCGTGATGCGGTGCTTTCCCTGCGGCGGCTGGTGCTTTTGGCCGTGCTGAGCCTGGCCCTTGTGGCGACAGGCTTTTCGCATCGCATGCCCGGCACCGACGACGCCGCGCTTGCCGCCTATGCAATGGCGGGCGGCGATCTTGCCGATCTTTGCGGCGATCTGGACGGCGACGGGCTGCCCGATCATGGCGACTGCCCGGCGTGCCAGATTGCGGGCAGCGCGGACCTGCCGCCCAACGCCCTGACCCTGCGGAATGCCGATCTGGCCCTTGTAGCCAAGGTCTTCGCCCCGCGTGAAAGCCGCGCCCTGCGCATGGTGCTTGACCCCGCGCGCGGCCTGCGCGCGCCCCCTTTGGCGTGATCTCGTTTCATTTGTGAAAACCTGATCCCAATCGGTGCTGCCGCTTCGCGCGCGCACCTTTGTTCCAAAGGACATCCTCATGACCCGTCTTCTTGGCCTGATGGCCGCCCTCTGCCTCGCTTTTCCCGCGCATGCCCACAGCGTGACGGCAGGCGACATCGAAATCATCCACCCCAACATTCCACAGCCTGCCAGCTCGGCCATGGCGGCGGCGGGCTATATGGGCATTTCCAACGCAGGCGATCAGCCTGATCGCCTTATCGGCGTGGAAACCCCGGTTGCCAAAAGCGCCATGCTGCACAAGTCCGATGTCAATGCCGATGGCGTGGCCAGCATGACCCATGTCGAGGGCATCGACATTCCCGCCAATGATACGGTGGTTCTGGAATCGGGCGGATATCACATCATGCTGATGGGCCTGACCCAAGAGCTAACCGAAGGCCAGATGGTGCCGGGCGTCTTGATCTTTGAACAGGCGGGCCGGGTTGAGATGGAATTTGCCATCGACCCACCGGGCGGGGTAGATCATTCGACCATGGACCATTCGGCCGTGGGCCATGGTACCGGCACGGAAACCGCCAGCGCCGAGGGGCATGCCGAAGGCAATGGGCACGGCCATGGCCACGGGCACGGTGCCGCCGCTCCGGCCATGACGGGTGACGATCCGACCGATATCGAGGCGCTCTTGAAGGCGCAGTTCGACACGCCCGAATCCCCCCTGACCGTGGCCCCGATCACCGTGCAGGGCGATGTGGCCATCGCCGGTTGGTCGCAAGACGGGCGCGGCGGGCGGGCCTTTCTGCGCAAGGACACTGAGGGCTGGTTTGTTGAACTCTGCGCGGGTGCCGGGCTGATGCTGCCCCAAACGCAGCAGGGCCTTGGCCTGACACCGGCGGATGCCGAAACGCTGCTGGCCGCCGCACGGGCCGCCGAAGCAACCTTGGGGACCGAAGCCATCCAGCGCTTTGACAGCTTTGATGGCATGCTGATGATCGGCCGCGCGGGCCACGGCCATTCGGATTGATCCCAGACCACACGCGAGCGGGCCCTAACCCCGCCCGCGTGTCACCAAGACCCCATAGACAGTCGCCGCCCCCTTCGCTATCTTGCTGCCCGAGCCGGGACGATGGCGTCGTCCCAGGGGCACATCCCCGCTGCTTGCAAGCCCTGCTTGCCACAGTCCTGTACGCCGGGACCTTTCGGGGTCTCGGGCGACAGAAACCAGACCCCTGTGATGAGGTCTGTTATGACGGAACGTCCGCAACAATACCGTTTCCACCAAGGCGACCGGGTCCTGCCCTTTGCCACCTCGGAATATGATGCCCGCATCAAGGGTCTGCGCGAGATCATGGAGGTGCATGGCGTTGACGCCTGCGTTTTCACCTCGATGCACTCCATCGCCTATTACTCGGGCTTTCTTTACTGCTCGTTCGGCCGCCCCTATGGCCTGGTTGTCACCCGCAGCGAATGTGTGACCATCTCGGCCGGCATTGACGCCGCTCAGCCCTGGCGTCGCAGCCATGGCGACAGCATCACCTATACCGACTGGCAGCGTGACAATTACTGGCGCGCGGTCATGTCGGTGACCGGCGAAAACAAGGTCATCGGCTGCGAGGCGGATCACCTGACGCTGGTGCAGTCCGAAAAGCTGAACGCTTTCCTCAAGCCGAAAAAGGGCGTCGATATCTCGGTGGCCGTCATGCAGCAGCGCATGAACAAATCCGCCGCCGAAATCGAATTGATCCGCCACGGCGCGAATGTCGCCGACGTCGGCGGCTTTGCCCTCCGTGAGGCAGTGAAGGAAGGCGCGCGCGAGATTGATATCGCCATGGCAGGTCGCGACGCGATGGAGCTGGAAATCGCCAAGCGCTTTCCGGACGCCGAATATCGCGACACCTGGGTGTGGTTCCAGTCGGGCATCAACACCGACGGCGCGCATAACCCGGTGACGGCGCGCAAGTTGCAGCGCGGGGATATCCTTTCGCTCAACACCTTCCCGATGATCTCGGGCTATTACACCGCGCTGGAACGCACGATGTTCGTCAAGGAATGTGACGCCGCCTCGCGCCGCATCTGGGATATCAACGTCGCCGCCCATGAATACGGGATCAGCCTTTTGAAGCCCGGCGTGTCCTGCGCCGAGGTGACCCACAAGCTGAACACCTTCTTCGAAGAGCATCAGGTGCTGCAATACCGCACCTTCGGCTATGGCCACTCGTTCGGGGTCCTGTCGCACTACTATGGCCGCGAGGCCGGGCTGGAGCTGCGCGAGGATATCGACACGGTGCTGGAGCCGGGCATGGTGATCTCGATGGAGCCGATGCTGACCATTCCCGAAGGCCAGCCGGGCGCGGGCGGGTATCGTGAGCATGACATTCTGGTCATCACCGAAGACGGAAACGAGGATATCACGAAGTATCCCTTCGGGCCGGAGTTTAACATTGTGGGGTGAGCCGCGCCGCTGGCCCGGCGGGCCAGCGGGAAAACGCTCCAGTGGAGCGTTTTCAGCGGCGAACGCCCGAGCAAACTTGCGAGGGCCAGGCCAGCCCTGACCCCGGCCAAGGCCGAGGTCAAAACGCTCCAGTAAAGCGTTTTAGGGGCGAACGCCCAAGCACAGTTGCAAGGGCCGGGAGAAATCTCCCGGCCCTTTGCGTTCAGCCCAGCCGCAAACTCCCCTGAAACAGGATGATGCCGCCATAGGCAGCCCAGAACATCAATCCGAACACCAGAACCCGCATCACACGGCCCCGGATGCCTGCCACGATCAGACAGGCGATGGGATAGGCCATAAGGCTGGCCACCCCGATCAGCATCAGCCCAAAGAAAAACCCCGATGGCCTGTCCGCAAGCAATGCGGGCACCCCAAGATGCAGCCACATGCCACCCGGGATCCAGGGCAACCAGTTGAACACCCCGACCGGCGTGACAAAGCCCAGAGCCAGCGCCCCGATCACCCGGGAACGCCTGGGCCGAAGCACAGCGTGCAGCCGATGGCGACTGTCCCATGCCAGCGCGATCAGCACGGAAACCCCCAGCGCCAGCATCACCGCAAAGGGCAAGCTGGTCCAACCATTCGGCCGGATCAGCGGTTGCGCCGCCTCCACCACGCCCAGGCGCAGCCCCATCAGCGCGACCGTCAGAGGCAGCGTCAATGCGCCGATGTGGCGGATCGAAACCCCCGGCTTGCCCGATCGCTCCTCAGTCACCCTGTCTACCTCACGCCGACCCTCTGAAGCGATAGCCTGCCCCAAACCATCGCCCGGTGGCAAGCCATCCGGTCCCGCCCTTCCCGCAACGCCCCCGGCTTTTCTTTTTGCAACCTCCGCCAACCTCTTGACGCAAGGGGCAAGGGGCGGCTTCTGTGCGCCAAGTTGCCCTTTCCCGAGATCTAGTATGACCCCGATTCTTCGTTTTATGGCGCTTGGCGCTGCTCTTGGTGTTGCTGCCTGCGCCCCCACCCCGGATGTTGAAACCGCGCCCCCGCAGATCGTTGCCGGTTACGAAGCGGTCGAGGACGGCGGCTTTCTGATCGAAGCGGTCGAGGCGCGGCATCTGTCGGGCGGGCGCGAGCGAGCCGAGGTCGATTACAATGGCCCCGATGCGCCGGGAACCATCGTGGTCGATACCTTTGCACGCAAGCTTTACCATGTGCAGGAAAACGGCCGCGCGATGCGCTATTCCATCGCCGTCGGGCGCGAGGGTCTGTCGTTCCGCGGCTCGGGCGTGATGTCGCGCAAAGAGAAATGGCCCTCCTGGCAGCCCACCGCCAACATGATCCGCACAAGGCCCGATCTTTACGCCGAATTCGCGGGCGGCATGGCGGGCGGGCTCGACAACCCATTGGGCGCGCGCGCGCTGTATCTTTATCGCGATGGGCGCGACACCATGTTCCGCATCCACGGCACCATCCAGAACGCCACCATCGGCCATGCCACCAGCGCGGGCTGTATCCGGCTTTATAATCAGGACGCCATCCACCTCTTTGACAACACGCCGATGGGCACCCGCGTGAAGGTGCGGTCACAGGCCGAAAGCCTTGAACTCGAAGGGACTTACATGGACGATGCCTGGGGTCTGGCCGTGCCGGAAACCCCCGAAAACATCGAACAAAAGGAACACGATCTGATCGCGCGGGCCGAGCAGGAGGCCGCCGAGGCGCAAGCTGCCGCCGAGGCCGCCGCAAAAGAGGCAGAAGAGCGCGCCCGCTATGCCGCCATGACGCCCGAAGAGCGTGCCAAGGCCGATGAAAAGGCCGCCCGCGAAAAGGCCCGCGCCGAAGAGCTTGCCGCCCGAGAAGCCGAGAAAGCCGCCCGCGCCGCCGAACGCGCCGAAAAGCGCCGCCTTGCCGCCTGCAAGCGCAAAGGGATCGAGGAAAAGGATTGCCCCGCGCTTGAGGTCAGCGAGGGCTGATCCAGCTCGACGGCTGAAAACGCCCCCCTCCCAAGCCCTCCACGACAAAGGGGGGAGGGGTCGGGGGTGGGGTGCATCCCAGGGTGCGGGGTGCCCCCTTCCCCGCCCTATTCCACGATCACATAATCCTTCAGCGTGGTCTCAACGCAGTCCCATGTGCCATCAAACCCCGGCCGAATGATGAACCGGTCGCCTGCCTTCAGATGGGTCACCGTGCCATGCTGATCGGTCAGGATCGAATGGCCCGAGTGGATATAGATGTATTCCCACTCGCTGTAGCTGATCCGCCACTTGCCCGGCGTGGTCTGCCACATGCCGCAGTAAAGCCCATCCCGGTCCTCACGCGACCAGGTCGTATGCACCGGGTCACCCGATAGAACCTTGCCCGGATCGGGGCGCGTCACCTCGGGCGTGATGCCATCCTGGCTGATACCTTCCACAAGCTGCATGATCTCTCCAACCGCTCTTTGATCCAGAAAGGCTGTTGCGCGCGCGCAGGTCAAGCACTGGCTTTCGCCGCATCGCAGCGCAATTATGTTGCGAACCCTGCGCGGCTGTGCCTGAATAGCGGTCAGAATCTGTAGAAGGCCCGGAGCCGAAGATGAGCGCCACCTCCCCCCTCCGCCCCGTGCTGCCGCCCGACATCCGCGCCCGCAAGGGCAGCGCCCCCTTGGTGGTGCTGACCGCCTATACCACCCCCATGGCCCGGCTGGTTGATGCGCATTGCGACATCGCGCTGGTGGGCGATTCCCTTGGCATGGTGCTGCACGGTCTGCCCTCGACGCTTGGCGTCACGATGGAGATGATGATCCTGCACGGCCGCTCGGTGGTGCGCGGCTGCGGGAAAGCCATGGTCGTGATCGACATGCCCTTTGGCAGCTATGAAGAAAGCCCCGAGCAAGCCTATCGCAACGCCGCCCGGCTGATGGCCGAAACCGGCGCCCCTGCGGTCAAGCTTGAGGGTGGCGCGCATATGGCCGACACCATTGCGTTTCTCACCAAACGCGGCGTGCCGGTCATGGCCCATGTCGGCCTGACCCCGCAGGCGGTGAACACCCTTGGCGGCTACAAGGTGGTCGGTCGTGACGATGAGGCCGACCGCGTGATGCAAGACGCGCTGGCGGTGCAAGAGGCAGGTGCCTTCTCGGTGGTCCTGGAAAAGGTCCCCATGGGCCTTGCGGGCCGCATCACCAAGGCGCTTGATATCCCCACCATCGGCATCGGTGCCGGGGTGGGCTGCGACGGTCAGGTGTTGGTTATCGACGACATGCTGGGCCTCTTCACCGAGTTCCGCCCGAAATTCGTCAAGCGCTATGCCGAGTTGGGCCGCACCGCCGATGAGGCCATCGCCACCTATGCCGCCGAGGTGCGCGCTTGCACCTTCCCGGCCGATGAACATTCCTTCCCAGACCAGCTGCCGGCGAAAGGCCCGAAATCGTGACCCAAGTGATCCGGACAGTGGCAGAGCTGCGCCCCCTCGTGCGCGGCTGGCGCGCGGCGGGCGAGATCGTGGGCGTGGTGCCCACTATGGGCGCCTTGCATGACGGCCACCTGTCGCTTGCCCGGCGCGGCAAGGTGGAATGCCACCGCGTCATCACCACGATCTTCGTGAACCCCAAACAGTTCACCAACCCCGAGGACCTGAAGAAATACCCGCGCACCGAAGAGGCGGACGTGGCGCTTTTGAACAGCGTCGGGGTGGATGCAGTGTTCATCCCTTCGCCCGAAGAGGTTTACCCCGACGGCTATATGACCACCGTTTCCGTCGGCGGCGTCTCTGAACCCTTGGAGGGGCGGATGCGGCCGGGGCATTTCGACGGGGTGGCCACCGTGGTGACCAAGCTGTTCGGCATGACCGAGGCGCATCGTGGCTTTTTCGGCCAGAAAGACTGGCAACAGTTGCAGGTCGTCCTGCGGCTGGTGCGCGATCTGAACCTGCCCGTCACCGTGGTCGGCTGCGAAACCATCCGCGAGCCGGACGGTCTGGCCATGTCCTCGCGCAATGTGCGGCTCACCGATCAGGGCCGCGCCGTGGCCCATGTGCTTTACACCGCCATCACCGCCGCCGCCGATGACATCCGCGCCGGACAGTCCGACCGCATGGCCATTCGCGAGGCGGCCGAAAAGGTGCGCGCGGCCGGGTTTGAGCGGGTGGAGTATATCGAACTCCGCGACGCCGAAACGCTGATGCCCTCGAACGACGTGCGCCGCCCGCGCCGCATGCTGGCGGCGGCCTGGCTCGATGGCGTGCGACTGATCGACAACATTCCCGTCTGATCCTCCTCGGGCGGCTGAAGCCTTCTCGTCGGGGCTGGATTGCGCATTACGGCCTGCCCGGCTTTGCGCAAGGATATCCCCCATTCAAGGTGCGGCCCGCGCTGCCCACCCCCCGTTTATTTCATTTTCCCGGCCAGACGGGGATGTATTGATGTAAAAGATCATTACATCTGCCTCTGGACCCAGTCATACGGAGAACCAGATGGCCAGTTTCGACGCCCAGATTGAGGAAAGCCAAAAGCAGATCGCCGAGGCGCAGGCCAGGATCAGCGCCGTTACCCAGGCCATAGAAGGCGCCAGATCCAAGCTGGATCAGGGCCTGTCGATCGACGTGGAAACCGCCACGCTGGACGATGTGACGCGCCACACCGATGTGATGAACGCGAATATCGCGGAACTCATCATGGTGCTTGATGATGTGACAGCAGGCTTTTCAAAGGATTTCGACGAGATGCGGTCCAAGACCGGCATGGAAAGCCTGATCGGCTTTTTCTCGCGCGCCAAGGCGGAAACCATGCGGCAAGAACGGCTACGCACCGCCTCGATCGACGACAAGCTGCAAGATCTGATCGCCAAGTCGGATGTGATTGTCAAACTGTTGCAGGGCCAGCTGGACCTGTTGAACAGCCACAAGGCGCGGGTAGAGGCAAACCTCGGCGATACGCTGAGCCAGCGCGAAGGCGCGGTGGCCGCGCTGGAAACGGTGCGGGCCGAGATCGCGGCGATGGACCCCAGGAACATCGAGTTGGAAAACAGGATTTCGGTCGAACAGGACGCAGCGGCGCGAACCAAGCTGGAAACCGATCTGGCCGAACTGAACGCGCGCCACAATGCGCTGGTGCAGGACGAACGGGTGCAGCTGGCGAAATCGCAGACGCTGGAACGCTATATCGAAAAGGGCAAGACCTGGGTTGACAGCCTCACCAATCAGGCCGCGACACAGCTTGTCCTCATCAACAAGCTACAAACCGACACCAAACAGCGCGTGGTGCTTTATGATGCGCTCACCTCATCGCTGAAAACCGCCCAGCAGCAGGACGTCGCCCACCGCATCAATGAAATCGGCGTAAAGACGCATCAAGAGGCCCAGGCCGCCATGGCCGCCATCGGCACCGCATCCTTGCGAAATTCATCCGTTTTGCCTGTGCCCATAGTTCATCTCCTTTGCTGCACATTACGTGATCAAAGGAGCGGCACCAAACCGTGACAGGTCCATTTCCGGTTTCTTTACAACGCATTCAGATTGATTTCTGAGAACCCATTGTACGCAAAACCACATCATGCACGACTTTTGCGAAGCCAACTCTCTGACCAAGAATTACAACTTCTATTCTACAACTGCCTGTCTGAACATGGCGAAAAGTTCTTGGAGTATGCGAAACAGTTCGCGCTTTTTGATAATCTGCCCCGTGAACTCCTATTTCATCCTAGCAATGCAGATCTAATGCCGATTGAGACGTGGGGGTCAAACGTTAACCAAGAAAGAGCGCCATGAAGCGCCTCATCTCCGCTGGCCTCATGTTCGGCCACCTGATCGAGGTCTCCTCCCCGGCCCTGATCGAACGCTATAACCGCGCGCTGAAACACCTCACCGGCAAGACCACCGGGCTCACCGATTTTCATATCGACCTCTCCGGCTATTCCCCCGAGATCGGAGATGAACTGGGCGATCCCGGCTATCTGAACCCCAGCGGGGCGAACCGGCAGTTCATCCTCTTGACCACCAGCCAAAAGACCGCGCCGCTTCTGAACATGAAGTTTTCCACCGCGCGCGGCATCCTCCAGCAGTTCATCGAGGCCAATGAGGCGCAGCTTTTCGCCCTCACCGCCCGCGATGCGGTCTGTGGGGAACTCCAAGGCTCGGTCTTTCAGCTCTCCACCCCGGCGCGGCTTTTGGAGATGAAGAAGATCACGGTCGAGGCCGATACCATCGGCGGCCATGTTGCCGATGCCGAAAAGCTCGCCGCCCAGATCACCCGCTTCCAGCAAGAACCCGACGGCTGGCGCGATGTGGCGCTGATCGCCGAGATGATCGCGCTTGCCCGCAAGACCGGCGATATCACGCGCGTGCCGGTGTCATTGCCCGCCATGACCTTCTCGCAGCCGAATTACTGGACCAGCCATTTCGGCGGGGTCTATGTGTTTCAGGACCTGCCCCATCCCGGCGTCATCTCGACCCTGCCGCGCGAAAGCCTTGGGGCGATGCCAATCAACCCGGTGATGGACATCACCCGGCGCAACCAGATTGGCGAATGGCTGGATCGCAACGGACTGTTGGAACCCATCGTGCAGGCGCGGGGGCTGGATGCGGCGGCGATCCTGCGCCAGAAGATGGATTTCATTCTGGTCGAGGCGGCCGAGACCTTGAAGATCGACATCGGCGATGCCCGCCGGACCGAGTTGCGCAAGCTGGCCTTTCGGCTGGGCGATGGGTTGCCGGACGAATTCCTTGGGCTGGCGGGCCTATTGCGCTGGGTCGAAGGGGCGGGGCCCTGGCCGCGCATCACCTCGGAAAATGCCTGCTATTTCTACACGCTGCGCGCCGCGCCGGGGAAAGACCGCGATCTGGTGAACATGCTGCTGTCGGAACTTGCGCCGATGGATGTGCGCCAGATGTTCATCACCCACAAGGAACTGTTCTACGCCCATTACGCCCGCTGGTCAGAGCGCAAGCGGCATTGGGTGGCCGATTTTCTGGAACGCGAATACAAGGTGGACGCCCAAGGCGCGCGTGAGGCGCTGTTCGGCCCCGAACCTGCCATGGATGCCCATGACCGGCCCACGCCCCGCCCGTCACGCCTTGTCGGACCCCGGGGGTGCTGCGGGAGGACGGCGATGATCGGATTGTTGCGCGCAGCGGTGCTGGCCTTTGCGCTGTTGACCGTGGTCTACGTCATCGTCTCGATCTATTCCCGCTCGGTCCGGCGCGAAAAGCTCGAGAAGGCATGGAACAGCGATCCCGATAAGCTTAAGCCTGAAAGTTCCGAACGCGATGCCTATATCAGGGCCGGAATGGAAGCCTATCGCAACAGCCTGCGGCGCAAGCTGATCGTGCTGGTCTATATCATTCCCATGGCGGTTGTGCTGGCAACGGCCTATGTCGTGAAGCATCAGTGAAAGGGGCTGCCATGTGGACCAAGACGAAATGGACCTTGCGGATCCTGGCGGCGCTGTTCGTGCTGGGGTTCCTGCATTACACCCTGCCGCAACATGACATCGTCAAGATCACCGGCACCTACAACCGGCTGACCACCATCGGCTCGTCCAACGCCTGGGCCTATTCCTCGCCCGATACCGGCACCGCCGAAAGCACCACCACTCGCGACATCCGCTTTATCGAGACGGCCTATCCCGATGGCTCTGTCATGGTATACCGCAACGAAGACACCGGCTGGATCTGGCCGCCCTATTTCAAATACGACAGCTCGAACCTGCAGGCCGAGGCGGGCAACCTGAAATCCGACGCGGCACACTCGAAATGGGTGGTGGTCACCCATTACGGCTGGCGCCTGCCGATCCTGTCGATCTATCCCAACGCCGTCTCGGTGCGCGAGGCGGCAGGCCCGGATGAGCGGGTCATTCCCTATGTCTCCATCGTGGTGATCGTTTTCCTGATCTTCGCCGTGGTGATGATCCGCCGGATCTGGGCGCAGTTCTGGGAACGCACCGTGGAACCTGCGGCGGCTGGGGTTGAGGAAACCTGGGACGGGGTCGAGGCCAAGGCGACCGGCGCCATGGCCCGGTTCAAGGCCTGGATCAAGTCCTGGCGGCGCAAGGCCTGACCGCCGCCCTTCGCCGGACGACGTGCCTTTTCGGGGGCCGCGCAATATCGCCGACAAGGCGCGCGGCTTAGCCGCGCAAGGTTCCGCCCGTGGCCTTGGACACCTTCTCGATGATCTTCGCCGAAACCGCTTCGATATCGGCTTCGGTCAGCGTCTTGTCGCTGGGCTGCAGCCGCACCGTCAGCGCGATGGACTTCTTGCCCGCACCCATCTGCGCCTCGGCCTTTTCGCCGGTGAACTGGTCAAAGACCCGCACGCTTTCGATCAGCGCCTTGTCAGCGCCCTGGGCGGCGTTTACCGCCGTCAAGGCCTCAACCGTCTTGTCCACCACAAAGGCGAAATCGCGCTCGACCGCTTGCAGATCGCTGATCGCCAGCGCCGGGCGGGTGGGCGTTTTCACCTTGGGATAGGGCACATTGGCGACCAGCACGGTAAAGGCCATCGCCGGACCCTTGACGCCCATTTCCGCGAGCACGCGCGGGTGAACCTCGCCAAAGCTTGCCATGACATTCGGCCCCAGACCAATCGCGCCAGACCGGCCCGGATGGAACCATGCGGCGACCTTGCGGCTGATCTGCACCTTGGCAGGCGCCCCCAGGGCGGCCAGCACCGCCTCGACATCCGCCTTGACGTCGAACACATCCACCGGGCGGCGCGAGCCGTGCGGGTCGCGCGCGGCGGCCGCGCCCACCAGAAGGCCCGCGGCCTGCAGATGCTGCTCGCCCGGCTCGCCGCCCTGAAAGGCGGGACCAATCTCGGCCAGCGCCAGATCCATGAACCCGCGCGCCTGATTGCGCGCCGCCGCGCGCAAAAGGCCCAGCAGAAGGTCAGGGCGCAGATGCGACATTTCCGAGGAAATCGGATTGTCCACCCGCACCGCATCCGACCCACCGCCGAAAAGCCGGGCGGCGGTTGCGTCGATGAAGCTGTAGGTGACACATTCGTTATAACCCAAGGCCGCAATCGTGCGCCGTGCGGCACGTTCGCGCTGCTGCAGCGGCGTCAGGATCGGGCGCGGCACGCCCGGCACCATCCGGCGCAGGGGCTTGCCCTCCAGCTTGGTCAGGCTGGCCACCCGCGCCACCTCTTCCACCAGATCCGCCTCACCCAGCACGTCAGGCCGCCACGACGGCGGGCTGGCCATATTGCCGTTCAGCGTGAACCCCAGCGCGGTCAGCGTCCGGCGCTGCTCGGCCTCGGGAATGTCCATGCCGACAAGGCTGATCACCCGCGCCGGGTTCAGCCTGTAGGCGCGCGTCGTGTCAGGGGCCGCCCCATCGACCGCCAGATCGCTGGCCTCGCCGCCGCACAGATCAAGGATCATCTGCGTCGCCAGATCCAGTCCGGCCAAGGTGAAGGCCGGATCAACGCCGCGTTCAAACCGATACCGCGCGTCCGAGTTGATCTTCAGCGCCCGGCCCGTGGCGGCAATGGTGATGGGGTCCCAGAAGGCGCTTTCCACAAAGACATCGGTCGTCGCCTCGGTGCAGCCCGAATGCTCGCCGCCCATGATCCCGGCCAGGCTTTCAACGCCATTTGCGTCCGAAATCACCATCTGACCGGCGCGCAAGGCATAGGTCTTGCCATCAAGCGCAAGGAACTCCTCCCCGCCCTTGGCCGCATGGATGCGCAAAGCCCCGCCCTGCACCAGTGCCACGTCAAAGACGTGAAGCGGGCGGTTCAGGCCAAAGGTGAAATAGTTGGTGATATCGACCAAGGCCGAGATCGGGCGCAGGCCAATCGCCTTCAGCCGCGCCTGCAGCCAGTCGGGCGAGGGGCCGTTCTTCACGCCGCGAATGGTTCGGCCCGCAAAATGCGGGCAGCCCTTGGCCTTAAGATCGGCATCAATCGCCACCGTGACCGGGCTGGCGAACCCGCCCTTGATCGACGGAATATCCAAAGGCTTCAGCTTGCCCAAGCCCCGCGCCGCCAGATCGCGGGCAATGCCGCGCACGCCCAGCGCATCAGGGCGGTTCGGGGTCACCTTCACCTCGATCACCGGATCGCAAACCGCAGGGCGGTTCGCGGCCAGCCAATCGGTGAACCGCTCACCCACCTCGCCCGATGGCAGCTCGATGATGCCGTTATGCTCGTCCGACAGCTCCAGCTCGCGCTCCGAAGCCATCATCCCCTGGCTTTCCACACCGCGGATCTTGCCCACGCCCAGCGTGACATCAATCCCCGGCACAAAATCGCCCGGCTTGCACAGAACCACCGTGATCCCCGCCCGCGCATTGGGCGCGCCGCAGACGATCTGCTTTTCGCCCTCATCCGTCATCACCCGGCAGACGCGCAGCCGGTCGGCATCGGGATGCTGGGTGGCCTCAAGCACCTTGGCAAGCGTAAAGGGGGCCAGTTTTGCGACCGGGTTCACCACGCCCTCGACCTCAAGCCCGAGATCGGTCAGCGCATAGAGGATCTCATCGAGAGACGCCGTCGTCTCCAGGTGATCTTTCAGCCAGGACAGGGTGAATTTCATCGCAAAGGCCCTTTGGGTCGGTCAGTTCCACGGTTGCAGCCGGATTAGCGCAATCTCGGGCCAAGGGGAAGCACAGCGCCACCGGTTTCCATGCGGGAAACCGGCTGTCACCGGGTTGGAGCAAGATTCGCCTCAATTCGGCGGGGAAAACCGTGTATGACAGAGGCCATGGACCCGATGCTGACCATACCCGAGAAACGCAAGCGCCTCTCTGTGCTCAGGCTATGCCTGATCATGGGCATGACAGCGCTTCTGTTTCTGACTGTCGCAAACCGCCTTGGTTCTGCGGTCGAAGCGGTCTTGATGGCTCCGCACTTCTAAGGCGGCCAAGCCTGCGGCCCACGCGCCCGCGTCCCGGTCGGGGCCAGCCCGCCCTGTCACGCCTCAGAACAGATCCAGCAGCCGTTTCAGATAGTCGCGCTCGCCCTCGGGCCGCGTCAGATCGCCCGACCGGCGGCGGATCTCTTCCAGCAATTCCTCGGCCCGGCGATAAACCTCTTCATCGCTAAGCAGGTTGTTGTCCGACCCGATCCGCATGGCGTTGCCCTGCTGGCGACCCAAGGGGTCGCGGCCCGCCGGATCGTCGCGGTTGGCCTGACGGCCAGCCTGCGCCTCGCCCTCTTGCCGGTTTTCCTGCGCCAAGGCCTCGCCCAGATCGCGGATCCCCTCGCGCAGCGCCTCAAGTGCTTCGGCCTGGCGGTCCAGCGCGCCGGGCAGATCACGGTCGCGCAGCGCCTCTTCGGCCTCGCGCATGGTGCGGCGAGCATCGTCCAGCCGCTGACGCCCGGCCTCACCCTGTGAATTGCCCGCGCCGGGCAGATTGCCCTCGCGCTCCAGCCGCTCCAACTCGCGGCGCAGCTCCTCCTGCCGCTCGGCAAGGCTTTGCCCGTTCTCCTGACCGCCCTCCTGACCCTCTCCCGGCTCACCCTCCTGGCCCTCACCGCGACGCCCGCGCTGCAAGTCGCGGAAGGCATCGTCCGACAGGCCCTGCTGGCCGCGCATCGTCTCGCCCAGATCGCGCATCGCCTGCTGGCCGCGGCTGCCCCGGCCCTGGCCCTGCCCGTCCTGCTGGACCATGCGCATGTTTTCCATCATCTCCTGGATCTGCGCCAGAAGCTCCGCCGCCTCAGCGGTCTTTCCCTCTTCCATCAGCTGCTGCAGCCGGTCGAGCATCTCTTGCAACTGATCTTCGGTCATGGTCGCCCCGCCATCGGCCGATTGCTCTTCGGGCGTGCGCTCTTCCATGTTTTCGGCCAGCTGGTCCATGTAATCATCCATGGCCTGCCGCATCTCGTCCATCAGCTCTTGAATTTCCTCAGGGCTCGCCCCGCGCCGGATCGCCTCGGCCAGCCGTTCCTGCGCGCGCTTCAGCCGCTCCTTGGCATCGTTGAGATCGCCCTCCTCAACCATCAGCGCGATCTGCCACAGCTCCTCGGCCACCTCGTCGCGCAATTCCGGCGACAGGCTGCCCGGCTCTGCCTCCAGCCGCCGCATGGCCACCCGCAGCCGCAGCCAGGCCTTCTGGTTGGTGATCACGCCCTCCGGCGCATGGGTGATGGCGCGCAAGACCTGCACCGTGCGCGGGGCATTGGCGCGCGTCCACATCAGATCGCGCCGCATCTCGATCAGGGCCGAGGCGACGGGGTCAAAGAACCGCTTGCCGGGCAGCATCACCGCAACCGGCTCGGAAACGCCTTCCTGCCCCGCCGCATCCACGGCGGCAAAGGTCAGCGTCACCGGCAGATTGGCCAGCACCGATTGCGACAGATCATCCACCAGCGTGCCGACGAACTCTTCGCGCTTGCCCTTGCGCGGCAAGGGCAGGTCCAGCATCACCGGGGCCACATCGGCCGGATCGGCGGCCAGACCAAAGCGGCGGTCGACCTTGTCCAGATCCAGCGCAATGGTCACCTGACCGCGCGTGATGCCATAGTCGTCGCTGACCTGAAACTGCTGCTTGAAGCGCCCGCCCCGCTCGCGCCCGATCTCGCCCTCGGCGCGGATGGTGGGGGCGCGGTCGGGGGTCAGCGTAATCTCCCATTCCCGCCCGCCTGGTCCTTCGATGGCCAGCCTGCCACTTTGCACCAGCACGAAATCCTGCACGGGTTCTGACGCCGGCACCGCCTCGGTCCGGCCCGAAACGGTTTCGGCCAAGATCAGACTGCCCGGCTCACCATAGAACCGCAGTTGCAACTTGGTGCCCACGGGCAATTCCAGCGCTTCGGCGGTCTGGTCGCTAAGATAAAGCGTCGGCTTGCCGGTATGGCTGGGCGGCTTCAGCCAGCCCTCCCATGTCGGGCCCTCGGCCAGAATGTCCGTGGCGCCACCGGGGGCCAGCGCCGACATCGACCCCAGCCGCCAGATCGAGCCTAAAAGCAGGGCCATGACCAAGGCCGTCAGCGCCACATAGCGCAGCGCGAAAGGGTCTCGTGCCGCCAGCTTCAGATCCGGCTCAACCGGCCTTGCGCCCTGCGCCCGTTCGGCCATCCGCGCCAGATGCGCGGCCCACACCGCCTGCGAGGCGGGGTCCTGCGCGCCGATCGCCTGGGTATCGTGCAAGGCCGCCAAGGGCTGGCCCGGCAACCGGCTGTCCAGCCGGGCCATGGCCTCTAAACGGGCCGGCCTGCGAAAGACCCGCATCCCATGCCAGGCTGCCCAGATCAGCCCCACCAGCGCAGATACCGCCCCGAACCACAGCGCCTCAAGCGGCAGATGATCCTGCACGCCAAAGGCCAATGCGGCCAGAACCGCAATCGTCAGCGTCCACAAGGGCCAGAACGCCCGCACCATCCGCTCGGCCCAAAGCCCCGCCAGCGTCAGCCGCAGCGGGGTCTCGATCCGTTTCAGCGTGGCTTTCGCGCGGTCATCCATTCGGTGCGTGAGGCCCTCCGCCGGGTTACAACCATTCCGGGATGTTATCGCGTGCAAGCATTTCGTCAAATGTCGGTCGCGCCCGAATGACGGCGAAGTGATCGCCCTGCACCAGCACTTCGGGGATCAGCGGCCGCGTGTTGTATTCGCTGGCCATGACAGCACCATAAGCACCTGCCGAGCGAAACGCCACCAGATCGCCCTCGGCCAACAGGGGCAAGCCGCGCCCCTTGGCAAAGGTATCGCCGGTCTCGCACACCGGGCCGACCACATCATAGCCCGCCGACGGCCCACCCGCCGCAGGTTCGATCACTGGCACGATGTCATGATGCGCGCCATACATCGAGGGGCGCACCAGATCATTCATCGCGGCATCCAGGATCAGGAAATCCCGCCCCTCGCCCTGTTTCACATAGATCACGCCCGCGACCAAAATCCCGGCATTGCCGGAAATCAGACGCCCCGGCTCGATCTCGATCTCGCAGCCCAGATGGCCGACGGTGCGCTTGATCAGCGCGCCATAATCGGTGGGCAAGGGCGGGGCTTCATTGGACCGCGTGTAGGGAATCCCCAAGCCACCGCCCAGATCCAGCCGATCAATCGTATGGCCTTGACCGCGCAGGGTTTCGGTCAGGCTGGCAACCTTCTTGAACGCCTCTTCAAAGGGGGCCAGATCGGTCAACTGGCTGCCGATATGCACGTCAATCCCCACGACCTTCAGGCCGGGCAGACGGGCAATTTCGCCGTAAACTTCACACGCGCGGGAAATCGGGATGCCAAACTTGTTGTCCGATTTGCCCGTGGCAATCTTTTCATGGGTCTTGGCGTCCACGTCCGGGTTCACCCGCACGGTGACAGGGGCCACCACGCCCATGGATGTGGCCACCTCGGACAAGGCCCGCATCTCGGGCTCGGATTCCAGGTTGAACTGGCGAATCCCGCCCTCCAAGGCCAACCGCATCTCCTCACGCGTCTTGCCCACGCCGGAAAACACGATCCGATCGCCCGGCACGCCTGCGGCCCGCGCCCGGCGATATTCGCCGCCCGACACCACATCCATCCCAGCGCCGAGATCACCCAAGAGCTTCAACACCGCAATGTTGGACAGCGACTTGATGGCAAAGCAAACCTGATGCGGCAGGGGCGACAGCGCCTCGGTGAACAGCCGGTAATGCCGCGTCAGGGTCGCGGCGGAATAGACATAGAACGGCGTCCCGACAGCGACGGCAATATCGGGGATCGCCACGTCCTCGGCATGAAGGATGCCGGATTTATAGATGAAATGATCCATGCGCGCGCAGCCTCAACCTTGTCACGCCCGCGTATAGCACAAGCCGCCCGCGCCGCAATCAGCAGCGATCTGGCCCCTCGGGACTGGGCGCGCCAAAACTTACCCCGGCCTTGACACAGCCCGTCACCGTGATCCCGGCCTCGGATGACGATTGCGCCGCCGGGGCCTCGGGCTTTCCGTCAGCGCCGCAGGCGGCAAGGGTGGCAAAGAGAAAAAGCGCAAGAGCGGGTTTCATGATGGTCCTTCTTGTGATCCTTGACCGGGGCAAAAGCACGGCCCCGGTCCTGAAGATCGGCCCGCACAGCCCCTGGCGCAAGCCCTTTCGCGGCTGCGCCCGGGGGCCTAAACGAAAGGCCGATCGCCCGTGGCCAAGCATGCCTTAGCCCAGCGCGGCTTTCCAGCGCGCCACCTGCTCGGCCACCCGCACCGGCGAGGTTCCGCCATAGGACAGGCGCGACCGGACCGAGTTTTCCACGCCCAGAACCTCGAACACCTCAGCCGTGATGCCCGCATGAACCGATTGCATCTGCTGAAGCGTCAGGTCCGGCAGGTCAATGCCCGCCTTTTCCGCCATGGCCACCAGCGTTCCGGTGACATGGTGGGCATCGCGGAAGGGCAGGCCCAGCCGCCGCACCAGCCAATCTGCCAAATCGGTCGCGGTGGAAAATCCGCTCGCCGCCGCCGCCCGCAGCACCTCGCGGTTGGCGGTCATATCGCTGACCATCCCGGTCATCGCGGCCAAGCCCAGCATCAGCGTGTCGGCGGCGTCAAATGTCTGCTCTTTGTCTTCCTGCATGTCCTTGGAATAGGTCAGCACCAGACCCTTCATGATGGTGAACAAGGCCACCGTCGCCCCCAGGATCCGCCCCAGCTTCGCGCGCAACAACTCCGCCGCATCGGGGTTCTTCTTCTGCGGCATGATGGAACTGCCCGTGGTCCACTTGTCCGACAGCCGCACGAACCGGAACTGGGCAGAGGACCAGATCACCAATTCCTCGGCAAAGCGGCTGAGGTGCATGGCGCAAATGCTGCTGGCCGCCAGAAACTCCAAAGCGAAATCGCGATCCGACACCGAATCAAGGCTGTTCGCCGTAGGCCGATCAAAGCCCAGCGCCTTCGCCGTGGCAAAGCGGTCAATCGGGAAAGACGTCCCCGCCAAGGCGGCCGCCCCCAAGGGGCACTCATTCATCCGTTTGCGCGCATCTTCAAAGCGCGACCGGTCGCGGGCGAACATCTCGACATAGGCCAGCATGTGATGCCCCCATGTCACCGGCTGGGCGGTCTGCAAATGGGTGAACCCCGGCATCACCCAATCTGCCCCCGCCTCGGCCTGCGCCAAGAACGCCCGCATCAATTCGGTCAGCCCGGCAATCGCCGCGTCGCATTGGTCGCGCACCCACAGCCGGAAATCCACCGCCACCTGATCGTTGCGGCTGCGCCCCGTGTGCAACCGCTTGCCCGCCTCGCCGACAATCTCGGTCAAACGGCTTTCCACGTTCAGGTGAATATCCTCGAGCGCCGTCGAAAAGGTGAACTTCCCCCCCTCGATCTCTGACAACACCGTGAGCAGCCCTTCCCCAATGGCCGCCGCATCGCTATCGCTAAGGATACCTTGCGCGGCCAACATGGCGGCATGGGCGCGCGATCCGGCAATGTCCTGCGCATAAAGCCGCTGGTCAAAGCCGATCGAGGCGTTGATCGCCGTCATGATGGCATCGGGGCCCGAGGCAAAGCGCCCACCCCACATGGTGTTCGCGGCGGTGTCTTTGGATTGGGTCATGATCTGGCCTGTTGGGGGAAGAATGCGGAACGCTCTTGCGGTGCTTTATACGGCCTTGATGCTTGGTGCAAACCCGGCCCATGCCGATCTGTCGGCCTTTGTCACCGGCGACATGGCCAAAATGGTGCTGTCCGACCCGGCCCCCCTGCCAGACGCCGCCCTGATCGACATGGCAGACGGCCCGCGCACGATGGCCGAGTTTCAGGGCAAATGGGTGGTCCTGAATTTCTGGGCCACATGGTGCCCCCCCTGCCGCGAGGAAATGCCCGCGCTGGATCGGTTGCAAGCCGCCATGCCCGAGATTGCCGTGGTCCCCCTTGCAACCGGCCGCAACGACCCCACCGCGATTGAACGGTTTTTCACCGAGGCCGCCATTGCGAACCTTGAAAACATCCGCGATCCAAAATCCGAACTCGCCCGCGCCATGGGCGTCATGGGCCTGCCGGTGACGGTGATCATCAACCCCGAAGGCCACGAAGTCGGCCGCCTGATCGGTGACGCCCATTGGGACAGCCCCGACGCCCAAGCCCTGATCAAGGCGCTGATGGCGGCCGACGGCTCATAGCCCGAGACCCGACCGCGCAAGACAGACATGCGCCCACCAGAGTCCAGTCTGGCGGACGCTTTGGTCAAGGTCCGCTCGTTCAGTGGCAGGCAGGGCGCTTGCCCGGCAACAGCACTTTGTCGATCACATGGATCACGCCATTGTCGGCCTTGATGTCGGCGATGATCACATTGGCCACCTCGCCCGTGCCATCGGCAACGGTCACCCCATCGGCCCCGGCGGTGATACACAGCCGCTGGCTGGTCAGCATCGGCTTGAAATAGTTGGACCCGGCCGGAATGCCGGCAGCGGGCAGATTGCGGTCATCGACATGGTACAGCAGAATATCGGTCAACTGCCCTTTGTTTTCCGGCTTCAACAGGATGTCAACCGTGCCCGCAGGCAGGGCCGCAAAGGCCTCATTGACCGGGGCGAACACCGTGAAATGGCCCGGACGTGCCAGGGTATCGGCCAGCCCAGCCGCGGTGACCGCCGCCACAAGGGTGAAAAAACGTTCGTCCCCCGCCGCAATGTCGGTGATGCTCTGCGCCTGCGCCGCAGTCGCCGAAAAGGCCAGCATGGCCAGGGTCAGTTTCAATTTCATGATGCAATCTCTTCTGTTGAACAACGGGCATCCTTGCCTCGTCCTGACCGAAACGACAGGCGACCCAGACCGGATGCCATTGTTTCAGGCCGGTGACAGAGACGTCAGATCGCGTGATCGCGCCCAGGCGGCCCATCGCAGCAGCGAAGGGGGGCATTCGCCCCATTGTTTCGAAAATTCCCCCAATCCACCGCAATTCCGCCGCGATTGTCCACAACCACTGCAAAGATGAACCCACAGGAGGTCATGTGACGCGTATGAGTGAACACCCCGGCCCGATTGCCCAGCCGGTTGCCCTTCCCGATGGGCTCAAGGCCTGGATCGAAACCCAAGGGCCGAAGGTCTGGCATACCTTTGCGCGCGGTGTCGAATTCGACGACCCGAACGCCACGATCGACCTTCTTCTGGCCGCCCATTGGATCGCCCACCAACCCGACATGGACCGCGCCACCGGGCTTTTGCTCTTGGCCCGGGCGCTGCGGGCCGGGCTGCACATCTATGCCCCGCCCGCCATGGATGACACCGCCGCCCGCGCCTTCTGCATCGACCTGCACCAGCGCCTCTCGCTGACCCAGTCCGAAGCCCGCCTGCCGCTGATGCCCGAAGATCACGCCGCGATCGAGGCGCTCTTCCACGCCGAAGCCCCGCTTCCCCTGCCGGCCTGCGCCTTGAAAAGGGGGATCGTCCCCACCGCCTTCAGCTTTCACCGCAATCGCCCGCATCTGATCGCCGCCAGCCTGCGCCGTAACGCCTGACCTCAGGCACACCGCGTCGCCCCCTTGCATCGGCGGGGCCTTCCCGCTAGCACGATTGCCACCCAAAGGAGGCGCGTGATGGACGGGCTTGACGATCTGAAGGCCACATATCTGACGGCGGTCGCCACCGTCCAGGACGAGGCTGCCTTGGAAGAATTGCGCGTATCCGCCCTAGGCAAGAAGGGCGAGATTTCCGCGCTGATGGCGGGTCTGGACAAGATGGAGCCCGACCAACGCAAGGCCGCCGGTGCCATGCTGAACGTCCTTAAGGATGAGATCGACGCCGCACTCCGCGCCAAAAAGGCTGGCCTCTCCGATGCCGCCCTTGACGCCCGCCTGCGCGAGGAATGGCTAGACGTCACGCTTCCCGGCCGCCCGCGCCCGCGCGGCACCATCCACCCGGTGAGCCAGGTGATGGAAGAACTCACCGCCATTTTCGCCGACATGGGCTTTGCCGTCGCCGAAGGCCCGCAGGTGGAATCCGACTGGTATAACTTCGACGCGCTGAACATCCCGCCCGAACACCCCGCGCGGCAGGAACATGACACCTTCTTCATGCACCGCGACGCAGGCGACGCCCGCCCGCCGCATGTGCTGCGCACCCACACCAGCCCGGTGCAAATCCGTGCCATGACCGAACAAGGCGCGCCCATCCGCGTCATCGCCCCGGGCCGCGTCTACCGCATGGACATGGACCAGACCCACACGCCGATGTTCCATCAGGTTGAAGGTCTGGCGATTGACCGCGACATCTCGATGGCCAATCTGAAATGGACTCTCGAGGAATTCTGCCGCGCGTTTTTCGAGGTGGACAAGGTCGAACTGCGCTTCCGCGCCTCGCATTTCCCCTTCACCGAACCCTCGGCCGAGGTCGACATCCGCTATTCCAACGTCGGAGGACAACTCCGCATCGGCGAAGGCGACAAGTGGATGGAGATCCTTGGTTCCGGCATGGTTCACCCCAAGGTGCTGGCCGCCGCAGGCGTCAACCCCGACGAATGGCAGGGCTTTGCCTTCGGCATGGGCATCGACCGTATCGCCATGCTGAAATACGGCATCCCAGACCTGCGCGCCTTCTTCGAAAGCGACCTTCGCTGGCTGCGCCACTATGGCTTCTCAGCCATCGACATGCCCGACCTTGCGGGCGGGTTGTCCAGCTAACCTAGCGCCGCCCGTAAACCCGCGCCCAAGCCGGTTGCCGGTCCCCCGGCATCGGGCTCGCCTCATAAACCGCACGCGCAATCGCGCGGGCAAGGCAACTTGCCGCCGCATGGCCCATCTGGAACGAGTCGCGCAAGGGGTCAGCCATCACCCGCTCCCCCGTCGCGGCGGCAAAGACCAGATCGCCATCCAAGGGCGTATGTGACGGCACCAAGGCCCGCGCCATCCCATCCTGCGCCGCCGTGGCCATGCGCTGGCATTCGGCCTGGGTCAACCACGCATCGGTGGCGACAATCGCAATCGTCGTGGCCTCGCCCATCCGCTTCATCGGCTCTGGTTCCGCCGCCGCATCATAACGGCCCTGCGCCCCCAATCCGCCAAACTCACCCCCCAACTCAAACGGATGCGCCCAAAACCCCGGCCCCTCGCCGATGGTGGCCGAGCCCAGCGCATTGACGGCAACCAAAGCCCCGACCGTAATCCCACTGTCCAGAACGGCCGAGGCGCTGCCCAGCCCGCCCTTCCACCGCCCCGTCAGCGCGCCATAGCCCGCCCCCGCGCTGCCAAGCGCAAACTCTGGCCCCGCCGCCTGCAAGGCCGCCAAACCCAGATCGGCATAGGGATTGCGCTGCCAACTTTTGTCGCCGCCGTTCAAGAGATCAAACAGAATGGCCCCCGGCACGATCGGCACCCGCTGATCACCCACCGCAAAGCCGCGCCCCATCGCGCGCAACCAATCTGCCACCCCCGAACAGGCATCCAGCCCAAAGGCCGACCCACCCGACAGCACCAAGGCATCCACCTCTTGCACCAGCCGATCAGGCGCCAAAAGATCCGTCTCCCGCGTGCCGGGCGCCCCGCCCATCACATGCACCGCCGCCGTGAATGGCCGATCCCCGACCAGAACCGTGCAGCCCGACCGCAGGGCCGCATCCACCGCATGGCCCACCCGCAGCCCCGCGACATCGGTGATCAGGTTGCGCGGGCCGGGTTTCATGGCGGTCTCCTCCTTGCGGGGCCCGCGCCTGCGTGCCACCTTTCGGCCAGCAAAACACCAAGGGGGCGGAAATGCAAAAGGTTGCGGTCATCACGGCGGGCGGCTCGGGCATGGGGGCGGCGGCGGCGCGGCGGCTGGCAGCCGATGGCTTTGCCGTGGCCATCCTGTCCTCCTCAGGCAAGGGCGAGGCGCTCAAGGCCTGGCGCCTGCGCGGCAAGCCACGCAGCTTCAGTTAACCCAATCCGGGCATCTGCCTGCATGACGAAAAACAGCGGTCGACTTCGGGGGACCGCCGCAAGCTGCGCCCCCTTTGCCGTTCGGGTGGCCCTTACAGGAAGCGCGGAAAACGACCGTTCATCGCCATTGGGCCACTGCCCCCCACAGAACGGCCGCGCTCCGTTTAACACGCGCCCGCCACACGGTTGACCCAAAGACAGAAAGGCGGCATGATTTTGGGGCTGGCAAAGGCACTCGCTTGTCGCGCTCATACCGCGAAGACGCCCCGGACGTGGGAGGGGGATTTGCCAGCACCGCGCGGTGTACCCCGATGGGTAAGGGGGGCCGGTTATCCGGCTTGATGCCGGTTCAAGTCCGGCCCCGCGCCTCTGTTTCCCACGATCCAGCCAACCCCCCCAAGCCTGAACACCACGCGCCTCCCCTCCCCCTCGTAAGGAGGGGCTGGGGGTGGGGGGCTATCCCCCGCCAAAGGGGAAATCCCCGAAAACCCTCAGCCCTTTTTCTTGGCCTCAGCCGCCGCCTTCATCCGCGCCAAAAGCTCCTCTTTCGAAGCCTTGCCCCCGCGCGGGCTTTTCTCGGCGCCCAAACCCTTCTTGCCGACCTTGTGCTTGGGGTGCTTGCCCAACGAAATCAAATTGCCTGCCGCTGCGTAATCCATGCCGTTTTTCCTTACAAAAGCCCCTGCGCCCGAAAAAGCGCCTTCAAGTTGGCCTCGGGCCGTGCACCGTAATGGCTGATGACCTCGGCCGCCGCCGCACAACCCATACGGCCCGCCAGTTCCAGCCCCTGCCCCGTCGCCATGCCATAGATGAAACCGGCGGCAAACTGATCGCCCGCGCCGGTGGCATCCACCGGCACCACCCGACGCACCGGCACCACGGCGCGCTCGGCCCCGCGCGCCAAGATCACCTCATCGCCCGACCGCGTGCAAACCACAAGCCCCGCATCCTGCACGGCTTGGGCCAAAGCGGCCTCCAGATCGGTTTGATACAGGCTCGACCACTCATGCTCGTTGCCGATCACATAATCCAGATCCTTCACCAACCGGCGAAAGTCGTCGCGATGCCGGTCGACGCAGAACGGGTCCGAAAGCGCAATCCCCGCGCGGCCCCCGGCCTTCTGGCACAGCTTCGCCGCCCGCTCGAAGGCCGCCTTGCCCTTGGGCTTGTCGTAAAGATAGCCCTCAAGGAACAGATAATCCGTATCCCCCGCCACCGCATCCGACACGTCCTGAGGGCCAAGCTCGGACGAGATGCCCAGATAGGTGTTCATCGACCGCTCACCATCCTTGGACACAAAGATCATCGACCGCGAGGTCGGCAATTCCCCCCCAGGCACCGGAGGGTTGACGAAATCGGTGCCATCCTCGGCCATGCCCTGGGCATAGAACCGGCCCAGGGTGTCATCATGCACCCGACCAATGAAGGCGGTTTTCAGACCCAGATTGCCAAGCCCGGCCAGCGTATTGGCCACAGACCCACCCGGCGCCTGCACCCGGTCTTTCATCGCGGCATACAAAAGCTCGCCCCGCTCGCGCTCGACCAGTTGCATGATGCCCTTTTCGATGCCCATCATCTCAATGAAGGACTCATCGGCCTGCGTGATCACATCGACAATCGCATTGCCGATGCCCACAACCTGATACTTCTTCATGCGGTCTTGTCCTCGAACTGGCAGTCATCGCGAATGGGGCAGATGCCGCATTTGGGTTTGCGCGCCACGCAGATATAGCGGCCATGCAGGATCAGCCAGTGATGCGCGTGTTGCTGATACTCGGCAGGCACGTTGTCTTCAATGGCGCGCTCCACCGCCGCCTCGTCGCGGCCCGGTGCAATGCCGCTGCGGTTGCCGACGCGGAAGATATGGGTATCCACCGCCTGCGCAGGCTGGTGGAACCACATGTTCAAGACGACATTGGCCGTCTTGCGCCCCACACCGGGCAAGGATTGCAAGGCCGCGCGGGACGAAGGCACCTGCCCGCCATACTCATCAATCAGCATCTGGCTCAAGCGGATGACGTTCTTGGCCTTGTTGCGGAACAGGCCAATCGTCTTGATATGCTCGATCAGGCCCTCTTCGCCCAAGGCCAGCATCTTTTCGGGCGTGTCGGCAATGTGAAACAGCCGCGCGGTGGCCTTGTTCACAGCCGCATCGGTGGCCTGCGCCGAAAGCGCGACCGCGACCACCAGGGTAAAGGCGTTGACATGGTGCAACTCGCCCTTCGGCTCGGGCTCCAATTCCTGGAACCGGGCAAAGATGCGCTGCATCGCGGGATAGGAAAGCTGCTTGGCCATGGCCGATCTATGCACCATCGGGCGGTGCGGCTGCAACGCTCTTCCCGCAAGATCCGGGTCGCCTACGCCCGCAGCTTCCCCTAAGCTTGCCCCGCAGGAGAGCGCCATGACCGACCAAAGCCCCAGCTACCACTACGCCACCATCGCGCGGGCCCTGCGCGAGATGGACCAGGCCGGCCCCGGCATGACGCTTGAAACCCTTGCTGCCCGCATCGGCCTGTCGCCTGCCCATTTCCAACGCCTGTTCAGCCAATGGGTCGGGGTCAGCCCGAAACGCTATCTGCAATACCTGGCCCTTGACCACGCCCGCGACCTTCTCGCCCAGCGCTTCACCACGCTTGCCACTGCCCATGAAACCGGCCTGTCCAGCCCCGGGCGCCTGCATGATCTTTTCGTGACATGGGAGGCGATGACCCCCGGCACTTATGCCAAGGGCGGTGCCGGGCTGACCATCCGCTGGGGGCTTGCCCCCTCGCCCTTTGGCGAAACCGTCGTCATGGCCACCCCGCGCGGCATCTGCGGCATGGGCTTTGCCACCGAAATGGGGCAGACGGCGGCGACCGATGACCTGATGCGGCGCTGGCCCGCCGCCGATTTTCTACGCGACGATGCCGCCATCGCCCCCCTTGCCGCCGCCGCCTTCGGCGCAGGCGAGACGCGGCTTCACCTCATCGGCGCCCCCTTCCAGATCAAGGTCTGGGAGGCGCTCTTGTCCATCCCTTCGGGCCATGTCACCAGCTACGGCGAACTGGCCCGCGCCATCGGCCATGACAAGGCGGTGCGCGCGGTCGGTACCGCCGTCGGGCGCAACCCGATCAGCTATCTCATCCCCTGCCACCGCGCGCTGCGCCAATCGGGGGCGCTTGGCGGCTATCACTGGGGCCTGCCGGTGAAACGCGCGCTTCTCGCCTGGGAAAGCGCCCGCGAAGACAGCCGCTCAGACCGCCCAGCCCCGACCAACACGCAGCCGTGATGGGCAAGAACCCGCGTTTGCCCGGCGCTGCTATGGGATAGCAGGGCCAAGCCTGCTATATGGGGCCCAAGGCGGGAAACGCCGAACCCCAAGGCGGAAAACGCCGACCCCAAGTAACGAGGCACGACCATGACCCTTAAGACCCCGATGATTCTCGCCGCCCTTGGCGCGCTGACCCTTTCGGCCTGCGTTGATCCCAACGCCTATCCCGAAGACCCGAACGCCCGCGCCAAAAGCGGCGCAATCATCGGCGGGATGCTGGGCGCCATGGCCGGTGTCGCGGTGTCGGGCGACGGGGATGAACTGAAGGGCGCGATCCTGGGCGGCGCGGTCGGTGCCGCCACCGGCGCGGCCATCGGTTCGGACCTTGACCGTCAGGCGGCCGAACTGCGCAGTTCGTTGAACTCCAACATCTCGGTCACCAACATGGGCGGCTATCTGGTCGTCAACATGCCGCAAGACCTTTTGTTCGCCACCGACAGCGCCGCGCTTTCGGGCAATCTGGTCGGCGACCTGCGCGCGGTGGGCTCCAGCCTGATCCGCTATCCCAACTCCACCATCGAGGTGATCGGCCATACCGACAACGTCGGCGAGGCCGCCTATAACCAGGACCTGTCGCAACGCCGCGCCGTCGCCGTGGCCGAGGTGCTGCGCAGCTCGGGCGTGCCGGCGGGCCGCATCGCCACCATCGGGCGCGGCGAAGATGCGCCAATCGCCGCCAACCAGACCGAAGCGGGCCGCGCGATGAACCGCCGGGTGGAAATCATCATCCGCCCGACGCGCTGAACCCCGCGTCACCTGTCAGGAAAATTTTGGGCCGGAGGGGAAACCTCCGGCCCTTCTTCATTGATGTTTCCCCGAAATTGGTCATATGTTTGAACCAATCGCCGGAGGAGACGATGCCGTTCCAGAAGATCGAAGCGGAAAAGCTCTCGCAGAGCGTGGTCCATCAGGTGGAACTCCTGATCCTGCGCGGCATCCTGCGCCCCGGCGAACGCCTGCCCTCGGAACGCGAACTCTCTGACCGGCTGGGCGTCTCGCGCCCCTCGCTGCGCGAAGCCATCGCCGATCTGCAAGACCGGGGCCTGCTCATGGCCAAACCCAATGCCGGGGTCTTTGTCGCCGATGTGCTGGGCTCGGCCTTTTCACCCGCGCTGATCGAGCTTTTCTCAACCTATGAAGACGCGGTTTTCGACTATGTCGCCTTCCGCCGCGACATGGAGGGGCTGGCCGCCGAACGCGCGGCGCATTTCGGCTCGAACACCGATCTTGAGGTGATCGACACCATCTTCCGCAAGATGGAAGCGGCACATCAGAAACGCGACCCGACCGATGAGGCCGACCTCGACGCCAATTTCCACATGGCCATTATCGAGGCCAGCCATAACGTCGTCATGCTGCACATGATGCGCACGATGTATGACCTTTTACGCCAGGGCGTGTTCTACAACCGGCAAGTGATGTTCAAGAACCGCCTGACCCGCGACATGCTTCTGGACCAGCACCGCGCCATCAACACCGGCATCCAGGCGCGCGACCCGAAGGCCGCCCGCGCGGCGGTCGAGGCGCATATGGATTATGTCACCCGATCCATGTCCGACCAGATCAAGGCCGCCCGGAACGAGGCCATCGCCCGCCAGCGCCTGCAACACGAAAAAAGCCGCCACTAACGAAAAAACCCCAGGGCCAGCCCGGGGTTTTCCTGTTTCTTGTCAGGCAAGGCTTAGTGCAGCTTCGCTTCAACCTGTGCAATCGCCTCGTCGATCGAGGCCGCCGCCGCTTCGGCCGAGCTTTGCTTGGCCAGCACATCGGCCGCCGCAGCAACCGCCACGGTCACCGCCCGCTCACGCACCTGACGCAGGGCCGAAGCCTCGGCGCTGGCGATCTGATCTTCGGCCGCACCCAGACGGCGCGCGATCGACAGCTTCAGATCTTCCTTGGCCTGCTTGGCCGCGGCCAAAGCCTCATCCTTGGCAGCCGCCACGATGCGTTCGGACTGTTCCTGCACGTCCTTCTGCTTCTTCTCGTAAGACGACAGCAGCGCACGTGCCTCTTCGCGCAGCGCCCGGGCCTCGGCCAGCTCGGCCTTGATCTGGTTGGCACGCGCATCCAGCATGCCGCCCAGCTTGCCCGGAACCTTGGCCCACAGCAGAATCCCGATAAACACCAGGAAGGCCAGCAGAACCACAAAGTTCGAATTCCACAGCGAGAAGAATGGGCCACCGGCCGCAAAGGCGGGGCTGGCGCTCAACAGGGCAAAGGGAAGGATCAGATGTTTCATGGCCTTACCCTTTCAACGCGGCAGTCACGGCGGCGGTGACAGCCTTGGCATCGGCCTTGCCACCCAGGGCCGCCACCAATTCCTTGGCGGTGTCCTTGGCGACCTCGGTCACGGCTTCCATGGCCCCGGCGCGAATGTCGCCAATCCGCTTTTCGGATTCGGCCGCCTTGGCGGCAATCTCGGCATCGGCCTTGGCCAGCGCCTTGTCCAGATCCTTCTGGATATCGGCCTTGGCCGCAGCCACGATCTTGGCCGCCTCGGCACGGGCCGCAACCAGCGCGTCGTTATAGGCCTTCTCGGCGCCCACGGCCTTCTGCTTCAGCTCTTCGGCTGCGGCAAGGTCATTGGTGATCGTGCCCTTGCGCTCGGCCAGAACCGCGCCAATGCGCGGCAGCGCGACGCGCGACAACACGAAGTAGATCACGGCCAGCGTGATCAAAAGCCAGAAAATCTGGTTGGGGAAGGTCGAGAAGTCCAGCTGAGGCATCCCTGCCTCGGCCATCCCTGTGCCCCCATGCGCCACATCCGTGGCCGTCGTTTCGGTCGCCATGTCTCTTGTCCTCCGTCGGACCCTTTGGGAATTTCAGGGATGCAAGGCCCGATACCCGATATCGGCTGGCCCTGCATCCCTGACCGTAAGGATGCGAAGGTCAGATCAGACGGCGAACATCAGCAGAAGCGCGACGAGGAACGAGAAGATCCCCAGAGCTTCGGCGAAGGCCAGACCGATGAAGAGAGTGGCAGTCTGCGAACCGGCAGCCGACGGATTGCGCAGAGCGCCCGCGAGGAAGTTGCCGGCCACATTGCCAACACCGATGGCAGCGGCGCCCGAACCGATGGCGGCCAGACCGGCACCGATGAATTTGCCCATATCGGCGAGAACTGCGAGATCCATGTGTCTTCTCCTTACGATGGAATAGTCAGTTTGATTGTCCAGCTTGCAGATCAGTGCGACGGATGCAGCGCATCGCGCAGGTAGACGCAGGCCAGAATGGTGAACACATAGGCCTGGATGGCAGACACCAGAACCTCAAGTGCATAAATGGCGGTGATGGCAAGGATCGACACTGGCGTCACCACCAGACCGATCCCGCTCGAGATCAGCACCAAGGGCGCAAAGGCGGCAAACACCTTGATCACCGCGTGACCGGCCATGATGTTGCCGGCCAGACGGATCGAATGGCTCACCGGGCGCACGAAATACGAGATCACCTCGATCACGGCGATGATGGGGCGCAGCACCAAAGGCGCATCCTTCATCCAGAACAGGCCCAGAAACGCCATGCCGTTCTTGGCAAAGCCCAGAATGGTCACAAAGATGAAAAAGCCAAAGCCCATGACCGCCGTCACCGCGATATGGCTTGTCGGCGTGAACGAACCGGGGATCAGCCCCAGGAAGTTGGCCGTCAGGATGAAGATGAACAGCGTCATGATCATCGGGAAATACTTGGCCCCGTCATGGCCGACGACATCTTCCACCATCTTGTAGATGAAGCCATAAGCCAGCTCACCCACCGACTGCATCCGCGTCGGGATCAGCGCCCGGCCCTTCGAGCCCAGAACGAAGATCACGGTGATGGTGATGATGGCCAGCGCCATCCAAAGCGTGGCATTGGTGGGCGTATACCACTCGATCGGGCCTTCGCCGAACAAACGGGTAATCTTGAACTGGTCCAGCGGGTGGAAAACCAGGCTTTCGCCATGTGCTGCGTTCTCAGTTGCCACGTCCGTCTTCCCCTTTTTCGGCCGCCTTGGCGACCCGTCGCATCTCTACTTCCTTCGCCGAGCGCAGCATGGTCTGGATACCCGCCGCCAGCCCCGCGAAGATGAACAGCACCAGAAAGATCGGCATGGTCCCGAAAAGATGGTCCAGCCCGTATCCGATGCCAAAGCCGATCCCAAGACCGGCCACCAGCTCAATCACCATCCGCCATGCCAGTTGGGCCTGCGAATACTGATCTCCCTTCGTGCTGCTGGCGGGGTTCACCGCCTGCTTCGCCTCGGCAATCCGCTTTTCCAGCGCCTCAAGTCGTGCGCGGTCAGCCTCTGACACCATGGCAAATCGCCTCAAGAGAAGTCGCAGGACACCTAAGCGAAGCCCCCGCCCCGAGTCAAGATGCCAAAGCGCCCAAGAACTACCCAATATCCATCTGAAAAGACTAGGTTTTCCATTCTGCCGCAACCCCGCGATCCGCCCTGACCACCCGTCCGAGGCCAGATCCCGGCCCCGCGCCTCATTCAACCATCCGGTTGACGATTGCCGCGCAACGCCGCAATAGTCCGCCATGCCCGCCACACTCGACACCACCTTCGCCGCCCTCGCCGACCCGACCCGCCGGGCGATCCTGGCCATGCTCCTCGAAGATGACATGGCCGTCACCGATGTGGCCGAACCCTTCGACATCAGCCTCGCGGCGATCTCCAAACACCTCGGCATCCTCGCCGAGGCCGGGCTCATCAGCCGCGAAAAGCGCGGCCGGGTGATCTGGTGCAAGCTGGAACCCGACGCCATGCGCGACGCCTCGGTCTGGATGCAGGGCTTTGGGCAGTTCGACCCGATCGACCTCGACGCCTTCGAGAAATTCCTCGAAACCGAACTCGGCCCCACCGACACGCCCGCAGCCTGAACCCCCGCGCGCCCTGTCTCGGCTTTAGGGGTTCATCTTGGCCGAAATACCCTCGGGGGGTGAGCGCGGCACGCGCGAGGGGGGCAGACAGCCCCATTTTTTGTTAAAAAAAATCACTTTAAATTAGATATTTATGTAAAATCTGTTGATTTCCAGTGAGAAGTGACCCGTGTAGGCGCATAATTTCCATTGAGATTTGACCCATGTGACCCTCCCCCGAGCGAAGAGCGAGGGGGTCAAA
>Ga0194133_10001491_pt1 | contig 40216 bp, 24 predicted proteins | sample TA2KigOf40mmetaG_FD_155448 | JGI IMG/M metagenome (GOLD analysis project Ga0194133, IMG submission 155448) | Freshwater microbial communities from Lake Tanganyika, Tanzania - TA2015055 Kigoma Offshore 40m | ecosystem: Environmental > Aquatic > Freshwater > Lake | place: Tanzania: Lake...
CTTGGCGGAGCAACTGGCTCACGCCTTCCGCCTGAGTACGGCCCGGCTGCCGAGCGCGCTTGAGCGCGACCGTCTCGCAGCCCTCCACAGCCAGCGCTTAGCCGCGGAGACCGGTGAGCCCAGGGCCCGCCAGCGCGCGGCCTGGATCGCTGTGGCCCGCGTGCTCCTGAACCTAGACGAGACCATCACCCGCGAATGAATCCGCGCCTCCCTTCCGCGGCCTCGCCAAACTTTCTCGCTGCCCGCACGCGCCGCCACTTTCTTGGCCGCTGCGCGGTCGGGCTCGGCGGCATCGCCCTCGCCTCGATGCTCAACCAGGCGCGCGGGGCCTCCGCTGCGCCCACGAGCCCCCTCGCCCCAAAGCCAACCCACTTCCCGGCGCGGGCAAAAAACATCATCTACCTCTTCATGGCCGGCGGGCCCAGCCAGCTGGAGCCCTTCGACCACAAGCCCAAGCTGGTCGAGCTGAACGGCCAGCCCATCCCGACCTCGTTCATCGAGGGTAAACGCTTCGCCTTTATGGACTCCAGCCACGGAACGCGGCTGATGGGCACGCGCCGCCAGTTCGCGCAGCACGGTCGCAGCGGGATGTGGGTCTCCGAGCTCTTCCCGCACACGGCGCGCATCGTCGATGACCTCACGATGGTGAAGTCGTGCCAGGCGACCCTCTTCAACCACGCCCCCGCGAAGCTCTTTATGAACACGGGGTCCGGCCAATTCGGCCGCCCCAGCATGGGTTCTTGGCTGAACTACGGCCTCGGCAGCGAATGCCAGGATCTCCCCGGCTTCGTGGTCCTCCAATCCGGCCCCCGCGGGCCGCGCGGCGGCGCCGTCAACTGGGGCTCCGGCTTCCTGCCCACGACCTACCAAGGCGTACCCTTCCGCGGCACCGGCGAACCGATCCTCAACCTGACCCGGCCGACGGCGGTCACCGCGGACGGCCAGCGGGACGCGCTCGATGCGCTGCGCGACCTTAACCTGCAGCGCGCCGTCGCCACCGGCGACCCAGAGATCGCCACCCGCATCGCCGCCTACGAAATGGCGTCGAGGATGCAGTCCAGCGCTCCGGAGCTCATCGACCTCAAGTCCGAGAGCGCGGCCACGATGAAGCTCTTCGGCATCGAGGACCAGCGTCCGTCCTTCGCCCGGAACTGCCTCCTCGCGAGGCGGCTCGTCGAGCGGGGCGTGCGTTTCGTGCAGCTGTACCACACCAATTGGGACAGCCACGGCGGGCCCGGGGAGAACCTGCAGGCGGACTTCGAGACAGTCTGCCGCGAGGTGGACCAAGGCCAGGCCGCCCTCGTGCAGGACCTGAAGGAACGCGGGCTCCTGAAGGACACCCTAGTCATCTGGGGTGGCGAGTTCGGCCGCACCCCGATGGGCGAGAACCGCGACACCACCGGGCGCAACCACCACATCGATGCGTTCACGATGTGGTTCGCCGGCGGCGGGGTGAAGGCGGGCGAGGTGATCGGCGAGACCGATGAGCTTGGCTTCAATGCAGTGCGGGACCCGATGCACGTGCACGATATCCACGCCACCCTTCTGCACCTGCTTGGCCTCGATCACACCAGGCTCACCTTCCGTTTTCAGGGCCGAGACTTCCGGCTGACGGACGTCCACGGCAAAGTGAACCACAAGCTCTTCGCCTGACCAGGACCCGGCGCGAAGGTTGGCTCCCGCGCACTGGGTTCGCTGGCCGTCAGGGCCCTCGCAGCAGCGCCGTTGGGGAGGGGTCGTGCGCGGCGACCAGCGGCTCGTGGCGGAGCGTTTCCGCAAGGTTGGCGGCCCGTTCGGCATAGCGATGCGCCCGCCCGGGAGATTGGCCCCGCAGCACGGCGTTCAGGCCGCTGTTCCAAGCGAGGGCAACGTGGTAAGGGTCCTGCGGCTTCTTCGCCTTAGCCAGTCCCCGGCAGATCCAATCGTAGTGCTGGCAGGCGACGCGGAATGCTTCCTTGCGGTCGAGTGCGTCCGCAAAAGGACGAGTAGAGTGCATCCGCCACGTCTCGGCCTTGAACTGCCAGGGACCGAGTTCGCCGCCGGGACCCGGGCGGGATACGTTGCGGGGATTCTCGATCAAGCGGATCGCCTCGAGGGTGGCGGCGCGTTCTGGGGAGGCCTCCACGGACTCGACGACCACCGAGAGGACAAACAGGCGCAGGCCGGTCCGAAGAAGGGCGCGCGCAGAGCTGGGTGGGAGCTTGGGCATACCGCACCCTGAGACGCGCCGGTCAGCACTTGGGTTCATTTTGTGAATAAGTTTTCCTGCTGCTCAGCGGGGAACTTTTCCCACCGCACGGGTCGCCGAACGAGTAAGCTCTTGCGGCGTGCTCGGGCCCCTTGCTGGCTGGCGCGATGCTCCGGATCCACCTGCCGCCCAACCTCCTCGCCGCTGCGGCACGGGACGCGGTCGCCGTCCGGGTGGAGCTTAATCTGAGCGCGGCGCCGCCGCCGGAACTGCTCCCGGTGCTGGTCTTGTTGCAACGCTGGTGCGGTCCGCAGCCTCCGGGAGTGCTTCAGTTGAACCGCCGGCAACTGGGCGAATTGAGCCGGGCAGCCGCCGGGCAACAGATCTTCGTGGAGAGAGGCACCGCGGTGGCGTGGCGGCACGATGATCTCCTGCGTGATCTCCTGCGGGAACCGGCGGCGCCCGTGGCCGCGGGGCCGACTGGGCGGAACCTGCGTCCGAGGGCGGAGCCAGAAGCCAGGCCGCTAGAGGTGGACGGGACCGAGCACTACTTGGCGCTGACCCTGCCCTCGCGGGAACATCCTCATTATTCGGAAAGCGTCGCTTTGGTAAAAGAGGCTGGGTTCCTGCTGGAGCCCTCAAACGGGCGTTGGTGGCTGCGAGACCGGCACCGGACGCTCTCCTTCCTAGCGCGCCATGGCGAGCGGCTCAGGGGGGCGCTGGCCGCCCGCTTCACTCCGGCCTTCACGCGGCACACCGCGCACCTCGTGCCCGCGCGGCTCGCCGCGAAGGTGGATACTTCCGGGGAACAATTCAGCGTGGAGCTGGGACTCGCCGCGGAGGGCGCCTCGGAGGCCGAACTCCGGGCCGCGCTCGCGGCCGGCCGTAGCTATCTGGAGGCCAAGGGACGGGTGCTGCTGATCGATCCCGAGCTGACAGGGCGTCTCGCCCAAGCGCAACAGGCTCTCGCCGGAGATCCGCGAGTCGCGATGGCCCCCTTGACGCGCCAGCGGGTGCCGCGCAGCCGCGTGGCCGAGGTCGCAGAGTTATTGGAGGACTTTGCCCCGGGCTTCCGTCCGCCGGCGGAATGGCAGCGCCTGACCGGGGCGGTTGAGCGTTTGACCGCCCTTGAGCCGGCACCCGTGCCTGCCGGCCTCAACGCCATCCTGCGGCCCTACCAGCGCTTGGGCGTGGCATGGCTGTGGCATCTGCACCGAAACGGCTTGGCCGGAATCGTCGCGGATGAAATGGGCCTCGGGAAGACCCTGCAGGCGCTCGCGTTGCTGGCGGCGGTCCACCAGCCGGCGCACGGAACGGTCGGCACTAGCTTGGTGGTGTGCCCGGCCTCGCTGTTGGAAAACTGGCGCCGAGAGGCCGCCCGCTTCACGCCCCACTTGCGCATGGAGTTGCATCACGGCGTCGGCCGACTGACGCACGCGGCCGATCTGGCGCGGGTGGACCTCCTGATCACAAGCTACGGCACTCTCACCCGCGACCAGGAGCTCTTCTCTGCGGTGGGATTCGCGGCCGTGGTGGCCGATGAGGCCCAGCACATCAAGAACCCGCTTTCGCAAAGCGCAGCGGCTTTGCGCGCCCTGCGGGCACGCACGCGCTTTCTCCTCACCGGCACGCCGCTGGAGAACTCCCTCGCGGACCTGCGTTCACTGCTCGAATTCCTGCTGCCCGGCTACCTGCCGCGGCTCCCCGCCGGTCTGAGCGCCGAGGAGCGGAATTGGCACGATGAGCGGCTGCGCCGGCAGGCGGCACCTTACCTCCTGCGTCGGACCAAGCGGGCGGTGGCCCCGGAGCTACCGCCGCGCCTTGAGCAGGTCCTCTGGGTCAAGTTAACCGACGCGCAGGCGGCACTGTACCGCCGCGTCGAGCAGGAAAGCGAACGGGAACTGATCGATCTTGCCGCCTCTGGTGCCGGCGAATCCCGGCTGCGCCTCGCGGCCCTCACTCAGCTGCTGCGCCTGCGGCAGATCTGCTGCGATCCGCGGCTGGTGGCCAATCTGCCCGAGGAGTCGGGCGTGACGATTTCCGCCAAGCTTGAAGCCTTCCGCGAACTCCTCGCGGAGGCCATGGATGACGGGCACCGGTTGCTCGTCTTTTCCCAGTTCACGCGCCTGCTGGACCTCGTTGGCCAGGAGTTGGAGTCGCAGGGCATTCCGTGGTGCCGGCTGGACGGCACGATGTCCCCGCCGCAGCGGCAAGCGGAGGTGGACCGCTTCCAGTCCGGACCGAGCGTGCCGGTGTTCCTGCTTTCCCTGAAGGCGGGCGGCACCGGCCTGAACCTGACGGGCGCGGACACCGTGGTGCACTTGGACCCATGGTGGAACCCGGCGGCGGAGGCGCAGGCGACCGATCGTGCGCATCGCATCGGGCAGACGCGGACGGTAACCAGCTACAAGCTGATCGCGACCGGTACCGTCGAGGAGCGGGTATTGGCGCTGCAGGAGGAGAAACGAACCCTGCTCGCCGAAGTTTTCGCGGCGAGTGACGCCGCTGCCGCAATGCTGAGCTTGGCAGACCTCCGCGGGCTGCTGGGGGGGCGCAGCTAGAGCAGGTCGGCGGCCAGTTCAGCGAGGCGTGAGCGTTCGCCCTTGGTCAGCTTCACGTGGGCCGCGAGCGGTTGGCCCTTCATCCGGTTGTGGCAGTAGACGAGGCCGTTGCTGCGGGCGTCGACGTACGGGTTATCGATCTGCGCGGGGTCGCCGATCAGCACGATCTTCGAACCCTCGCTGATGCGCGTGATGACCGTCTTCACCTCGTGGGGCGTGAGCTGTTGCGCCTCGTCGAGAATGAAGAACCGCCGCGCGATGGAGCGACCGCGGATGAAGGCGAGAGCTTCGATCTCCACCATTCCGCTGCGCAACAACCGCTCGTATGGCTTCGCGGCCGCGCCCGGCGCGCCGGCTGGCGCCGCACTGGGAGCGGGCGCGAGCTCCTGCCGCCTGCCCTTCCGCCGCGTCACCTTTTTGGTGGCGAACTGCGGTTCCTTGGGCGGCTTCGAGGGTATGAGGACCTCGAGCGCATCGTGGTACGGCTGCAGCCACGGGCGCATCTTTTCCTCCAGGGAGCCCGGTAGGAACCCGAGGTCCTTGCCGAGGCTGATGATGGGACGCGAAATCGAGAGCCCGTCGTATCGGCATTGGTCGTCCTGTAGCTGGTGCAGCGCGCAGGCGGTCGAGAGGAGGGTCTTGCCGGTGCCCGCCTTGCCGAAACACGTGATGAGCGAGATGGCCTCGTCGAGCAGGGCGTCCATCAGGAACTGCTGCTCGAGGTTGCGCGCGCGGATGGGGATGCCGCCGGGAGCCTTGACGAAGTCGGGCAACTTGAGGCGACGTAAAACCCCCTCGCCATAGTGCCGCGCGGGCATCGTCTTACCTTCGGGCGAGCGCAGCAGCACGTACTCGTTGAGGACTAGTGGAGCCGCGGCGGAGGACGGCAGCGCGTACGCACCCTCGGAGCAGAAGCGCTGCAACTCGTACTGATCGAGCGCCACCTCTCGATAGCTGGCCTCGTCGTCGGTCGCGGGCACCTTGTCGTTAAGATAGTCCTGGGACTCGAGCCCGACGGCGCGGGCCTTCAACTGCACGTTCACGTCCTTTGTGACGAGGATCGTCGGGGGAGGAAAGCGTTCCTGCACAAACAGCGCGCAGGCGAGGATGCGGTTGTCCTTTTTGGTGAGGTCCGGCAAAATCGCCCGCAGGCGGCCCATCGCCGGCGACCAGTGTCCCGGGGTGAGCAGGTAGGGGTTGATGATGATGGATAGCGTGCCGCCAGTCTCGAGCTCTACGCCCTCGTGCATCGAGCGGGTGTCGGGGAGCAGTTCCTGCAGCATCCGGTGCACGCGCCGCGCATTGCGGCCGCGCTCCGTGGACTGCTCGCCCTTGACGGCGTCGAGCTCCTCGAGGACCTCCACCGGGATCGCCAGGTTATTGTCCTGAAACTTCAAGATGCACTGGGGATCGTGGAGGAGAACATTCGTATCGAGGACGAATGTCTTCACCTTGGCCGAGACCTTGAACCGCGAGACCGGGGCTTCCGCCCCACGCATATGTTCCATCGGTAGGGTGTGAATTACTCGTGAATAAGTAGCCGGCAGACCGACCCTGTCGAACTTTATGTGCGGACGCCACGGAAACGCAACCTGCGCCGCGACCGCCCCTTGACCTACCGCGCCGCGCTCGGCCAACCTCAAGGCGTGCTTTCCTCGCCCGTCCCCGCTGGTGGAAGCAAACCCTCGGCGTTCCGCCTGCTCCGGTCCACGCGCGCCGTGACCGGCGTCCTGCTGCCCGTGCTCGCACCTTTCAGCGTCCTCCACGGGGCTTCGCCGCCACCCCGCCCGCCGAACCTGATTGTGCTGCTCTGCGACAATCTCGGCTTCGGCGACACCGCCCCATTCGGCTCGACCGTCCATCGCACGCCGGAGCTCGACCGGATGGCGCGCGAGGGAATGCGGCTCACCCATCTTTACGCGGCCAGCGGCGTCTGCACGCCGTCGCGCGCGGCCCTGATGACGGGCTCGTATCCCCGCCGGGTGAACCTGCACCGCAACGCGCGGGGCGGGGCCGTGCTGCAACCGCTTGAGCCGATCGGGCTGCATCCCGCGGAAGAGACGATCGCCGAGTTGCTGCGGGCGCGCGGCTACGCGACCGCGATGATTGGCAAATGGCACCTCGGTGATCAGGCGCCGTTCCTGCCCACCCGGCAGGGTTTCGAGTCCTACCTCGGCGTGCCCTACAGCGACGATATGACGCCGCGCGAGGGCCAGCCTTGGCCGGACCTGCCGTTGTTGCGCAACGAGGAGGTCATCGAGGCCCCAGTCGACCGCGACCACCTCACCCAGCGCGAGGCGGAGGCGGCGGTGCGCTTCATCCGGGAACACCGGGAGCGGCCGTTCTTCCTGTATGTGGCCCACGCAATGCCAGGCAGCACCCGGGCGCCGCATGCCAGCCCGGCCTTCCGTGGGCGTTCCCGCAATGGTCCCTGGGGCGACGCCGTCGAGGAGCTGGATTGGGCGGCGGGGCAGATCCTCGCCGCCCTCCGTGAGACGGACTTGGCGGAGCACACCCTCGTGCTCTGGACCTCGGACAACGGGGCCCCGCGCCGTGACCCCGAGCAGGGCAGCAACCGGCCTCTCGGCGGCTGGGGCTACACCACGAACGAGGGCGGGATGCGCGTGCCCGGGATCGTCTGGGCCCCGGGGCGCGTGCCGGCGAGGCGCGAGTGCGCGGAGCTCACCACGCTGATGGATGTCCTGCCGACCTTCGTCCGCCTTGCTGGAGGAAGGCTGCCCGCCATGGCCATCGACGGGCGCGACGTTTGGCCGCTGCTCGCGGGGGAACCCGACGCCCGCAGCCCGCACGAGGCCTTTTTCTATTACAATGGCGAGCAGTTGCAGGCCGTGCGTTCCGGCCCGTGGAAGCTGCACCTCGCACTCGCGGCGCGGGCGACGAGCACCGTCGGCAAGGCGGGCGGGCCGCGGAAGGCCCAACTGTTCGACGTGACGCGGGACCCTGGGGAGACCAAGGACCTCCACGCTCAACAGCCCGAGATCGTGGCCCAGCTTGAGCGGGCGGCCGCCGCGGCGCGCGTGGAGCTGGGGGACACCGATCGACCCGGCCTAGGCCAGCGGCCGGCCGGCTGGGTGTCAGATCCCCGTCCCCTGCGCCTACCCGCGGCGCGCTGAGCGGACCCCGGGTTTCCGGGTCGGGCCGGAGCTTGCCTCCGGGCCGCCGCGTCCTTCGTCTCGGCCGGATGTCGGACGCGAAGCTAACGCCCATGATGCAGCAGTACTTCGAGGTGCGCCGCGGCCTGCCGAAGGACACCCTGCTGCTCTTCCGGCTGGGGGATTTCTTCGAGCTGTTCTTCGAGGACGCCGTGACGGCCTCCCGCCTGCTAGGCCTGACCCTGACCCGCCGAAACGACGTGCCGATGGCGGGCCTGCCGGCGCACGCGGCGGATGGGTACGTGACCAAGCTGCTCGCCGCCGGCCGCAAGGTGGCCCTCTGCGACCAAGCGGAGCCGGCCAAGGCGGGTAAGCTGGTGCGCCGCCAGCTTACGCGCATCCTCTCCCCGGGCACCACCTTGGCGCCCGGCCAGATGGAGGCGGGGCGTAACCACTACCTCGCGGCCGTGGTGGCGGACCGCGCGGGCCTGCACGCGGCCTGGCTCGACCTCTCGACGGGCGAGTTCCGCGTCGCGACCGACGCCCGGCCGGCGAACCTGCTGCCCGTGCTGACCGCCCTCGCGCCGGCCGAGCTGCTGGTGATCGAGGGGGAGCGGGAGCGCTGGGCGGCGGCGCCGGCCGAGGAGGCGGGCCTGAGGGCCCTGCACGCGTTCGCGGTCGAGCGGCTGGTCTCGGAGCTGCCCGGTTACCATTTTGACCCGCAGGCTGGCGCGCGCGCGGTGCTGGACGCACTGCGGGTGCTCAACCTCGAAGGCTTCGGCCTTGCCGCGGACCACCCCGGACTGGGGCCCGCGGGCGCGCTGGTGCAGTACGTGACCGAGAATCTCCGGGCCCGGCCAGAGAACCTCTCCCGGCTGCAGGAGTACCGGAGCGGGCGAGCGCTGCTCCTCGATCCCGCGACTCTGCGGAATCTCGAGATCTTCAGCTCCAGCCGTGGTTCGCGGGAGGGTTCCCTGATCCAGGCCGTCAACCGCACCGCCACCGCCTCTGGCGCGCGGCTCCTGGAGCGCTGGCTGGCCGCGCCCACCCTAGATCGGCCGGAGATCCGGCGGCGCCAGGCGATCGTTGGCGACCTGCTGACGCAGCCGCTGCGCCTCAGCGAGTTGCACGATCTCCTCCACGCGGTGCGCGACATCCCGCGGATCCTGGGCCGCCTCCAGAACCGTTTGCGCAATCCGCGGGAGCTGGGCGGCATCCGCGACACCCTGGAGCGCCTGCCGGGCCTGCGGACGGTGCTGGCGGCCTTCGGCCCGAAATCGCCGCTCGCCGGCGCTGCGGAAGCCCTCACGGAGCAGCCGGCGTTGCTTGACCTGCTCCGCCGCGGGCTGGCCGAGGAGCTCCCGAACGACCTCGCCGACGGCAACTTCATCCGGTCCGGGCACGATGCGGAGCTGGACCGCCTGCGCGCGTTGACTAGCGGCAACCGCGCGTGGCTTTTAGACCTCGAGCGCGCGGAGCAGGAGCGCACTGGCATCCGGAGCCTTAAAGTGCGGTTCACTCAGAACTTCGGCTATTATATCGAGGTAACCAAGGCGAACTTGCACCTTGTGCCCGCCGACTACATCCGCCGGCAGACCACCGTGGGCGGGGAGCGGTACGTCACCGAGGCGTTGCGGTCGAAGGAGAAGGAGATCTTTCACGCCGAGGAGGGGGCGCAGGCGCGGGAGCTGGAGCTGTTCTCCACCCTCGTCGCGGCCGTGCTGGATGAGGCCATTGCCCTGATGCGGGCGGCCGAAACCCTGGCGGAGCTGGACGTGCTGGCCGGCTGGGCGCTACTGGCCCGCGAATGGGACTATTGCCGGCCCGAGCTCGACGAGGGCGAGGCGCTCGAGATCACGGAGGGGCGGCATCCCGTCGTGGAACAGGTGTTGCGGGCGCCCGACGCGGCCGTGGGGCTCGGGGGCACGGCGGGCTTCGTGCCGAACGACACGGCGCTGCGGGCGGACGAGGCGCAGTTGATGCTGCTCACGGGCCCGAATATGGCGGGCAAATCGACCTACATCCGGCAGGTGGCCCTGATCACTTTGCTCGCGCAAATCGGCTGCTGGGTTCCGGCGCGACGGTGCCGGATTGGGCTGGTGGACCGGATCTTCTCCCGCGTGGGGGCGAGCGACGACCTGGCGCGGGGCAATTCGACCTTTATGGTCGAGATGAACGAGACCGCGAACATCCTCAACAACGCGACTGAGCGCTCGCTGATCATCCTCGACGAGATCGGCCGGGGCACCTCGACCTACGATGGCTTGGCCATCGCGTGGGCGGTGGTCGAGCACCTGCACCAGGGCCAGGAGCGGGGCCCGCGGACTCTGTTCGCGACCCATTACCAGGAGCTGACCCAGTTGGAGCGGCACCTGCCGCGTCTGCGGAATTTCTCCGTAGCGGTGAAGGAGTGGAATGATGAGATCTTGTTCGTGCGGCGGATCGTGCCCGGTGCGGCGGATCGCAGTTACGGCATCCAGGTCGCGCGGCTCGCGGGACTGCCGCCCACCGTGATCGCGCGGGCGCGAACGATCCTCGGCCGCCTCGAGGGCGAGAACCCGGATGTCGAGTTGCCGGCCCCGGAAGCGCGCCCGCGCCGGAAGCTGCGGGTGGCGGCGGCGGACGATCCCCAGCTCAGCCTGCTGTGAGCCCGCGGCGCAGCCGCCAGAGGGCGCGTGCCTGCCGGATCGTCTCGGCCAGCCCTCTGGGGGTGAGCGCCTGCTTGGGATCGTCGCCGATGCCGTGGCTGGGGCTGACGTGCGCCTCGAGGCACAGCCCGTCGGCCCCGTAGGCCACCGCGGCGAGGGCGCTGGCGGGCACGTAGGCGGCCTTCCCCACGGAATGGGAGGGGTCGACCACCACGGGGGCCCAGGTCTTCTCCTTCAGTAGCGGCGTGATGCTCTCGTCCGGGTGATTGCGGTATCCGTCAAGCCCCGGGGCGGTGCCGCGCGGGCAGAGCAGGATGTTGGGGTTGCCGAAGGCGGCGATGTACTCGGCGGCCGAGATGAACTCGTTAACCGGGCCCATATGGATGCTGCGTTTGAGCAGGACGGCCGTCGGGCGGCCAGCCACCGCGCGGCCGATGGCGCGGAGCAGGGAGTAATTGAGGGCGTTGCGCGCACCGACCTGGAGGCAGGTCACGCCCGCCTCGAGGGCGAGGCCGATGTGGGACTCCTCCATAACCTCGGTGTCGACCGGGAGGCCCGTGCGCCGGGAGCCTTCCAACAGGATGTCCAGCGAGCGGGAATCGCCCTGGAAGGCGTACGGATTGGTGCGCGGCTTCCAAACCCCACCGCGGATCATCTGGGCGCCGGCCTCCTTCACCGCGGCGGCGCTCTCATAGAAGTAATTCGGGTTCTTCGGGTCGATGGTGCAGGGCCCGGCGATCACGAAGAGTTCCTCGCCGAGGGTCACGCCCCCGAGGCAGATGCGGTGGCTGGCGAGATCCGAGCGCTTGTCCATCAGCTTGAACGGCGACTGGATGCGATCGATGCGCTCGACGTAATCGAGGCCCTCGAGCCGGTTGATCATCAGGTCGTCCCGCTCGTCCCCTACGATCGCGTAGATCGTGCGCAGGGCGCCGATGATCGGCTGGATGGTACAGCCGAATTCGGCTACGATCCCAGTGACCTCGGCGAGCTGGGCCGGCGTCAGGCGGTTGGACTTGGGCAAGATCATCCCGGGAGATTTGGGCCGCGCGGGGCCGGAGGACAAATCGGATTTTCGCGGCCGCTCCGGGGTCGGGGAAGATCAGAGGGCCTGCTCGAACTCGGGCGGCACGGGCGCGCGGGCGGCAAAGGAATGGGGCGCGCCCACCCACCGGTACTCGAAGGTGGTCTCGGCGGCGTGAAGGAAGAGCCGGCGGGTACCGGCGCTGCATGCGAACTCGCGGTTCCGGGGGAAGTCGCCGTAGGTCTGGTCGCCGACGATGGGCAGGCCGCGTTGCGCGCACTGCACCCGCAATTGGTGGCTGCGGCCGGTGCGGGGCTCGAGCCGCAGGAGGGTCAGGCGGGGCTCGCCCAGGCCCCGGCGTGCGACGCTCATCCGGCACTCGGCGGGGATGTTGCCCGACCGGGCGGAGGTGCGCAGGCGGCCTTCCCGGCGCTCTACCGCCAGCAGGTCCCGCCAGAGTTCGAGCGGGGCGCGGGGGGCGCCGAAGACGAGCGCAAAATACACCTTCCGGACCTGTTTGCGGCGGAACTGGGCCCGGATCTCGGTCGCGAGATCCTGCCGCAGGCACCCGAGCAGCACGCCCGAGGTGGCGGAGTCGATCCGGTTAAGCAGCCAGCAGCGGCGCACCAGGCCGCCTGCAGGCGACTCCCACTCGTAGGCCTCGGCCTCCAGATCGTAGCGGGCGCGGAGCGTGGAGCGTGGCTCATCCCCGGGCTCATTAGGATGGGAGAGCAGTCCGGCCGGCTTGGCGAAAGCGAGCACCCCTTGTGCATCCGCGTGGAGGAGCGTGACGCCGCGGCCTAGGGGCAGGTCGGAGGTGTCCGGCAAGCCGCTCACTGATAATAGAACGTGAACGTCATCTGCTGCCGGTCCCCGAGCACCGCCTTCATATCGTCGGTCCAGGGGCCGTAGGGCATCCGGTCGGTGATCGCGCTCACGCAGGCGCGGGTGGCGGTGTCATTCGCGGTCGAGTTCTCCACCCCGATGTCCACGATACGGCCCTCGTCATTCATCGCGAACTTGACCGTGACGGAGCTACCGCCGACCGGATTGGCTTTCTGCTCGATGACGATCCGCTCCCATTGGATCTGCACCGAATCGATCATCCGCTGGAGGTAGGCCCCGTAGTTGCTCCAGCGCGCGTCGACGGCCGTCGGGCCGATGTTGGTGGTACCGAACTTGTTCTCTGCGAGGATCGCCGGGCGGGTCTGGATGGTCTTCACCAGTTGCGGCCGGGCCTGCGGCCGGAGCGGATCGATCGCGGGGCGCGGGGCGGGCTGGGCGGTCGTCCCCTCCCCCTCGTTGGCGCCTTCCACGCGTTCCGGCACTGGCTGAGCGCGATCCAGGCGCTTGGCGAGACTGCTACCGTAGCCCTCGCGGTTGTCGCCCTCGACCTTTTCGCCACCGGGAAGGGGATTCTGTTCGCGCCGCGGGGCCGGGACCACTTCGGGCGAAGGAGGCGCCTCCGCCGGGAGCGGCGGGGCCGCAGTGAACTCCTGCGGCTGCGTCAGCCGTCCACTCACGATTTGGGTGGACTCGATGTCGGTGCGGCCTTCGAGCGCGGGGCGGTCGCTGCGGCCCTCGGGCGTGGGCTTCTGCTGGGCGACCTGCTGGTTCTGGGCGGCGAAGTTGTTCGTCTTGTCCGGCACGTTCTCCGGCGCCTCGGGATTGGTCTCCACGAAGCGGAATGGGGCCGCGGGCATCGGCTGGGGCTGCACCTGGACCTCCGGCTCCAACTCGATGGAGAAGTTCCGCTCCGTCGACTCCGGGCGGGCGGTCACCGGCACGGCCTTGAAGCGAAGCACCGCGGGCCCGAGCAGCCAGAGCAGCAGGTGGATGAGGACGACCCCGGCGAGGCCGATCAGCACCGAGCGGGTATCCGGATCCCGCACGCCGCGGGCCACGGCGCGCCGCAGCACGGTCAGCGGCGGGGGCCGGAGGATGGTGTCGCTCGTCATCATCGGTTCACAGGGACGTGCCGGAAGGGGAAAAGTCTGGGGCGAGGCCGGCGCGGGTCAAAATCTGTTTTGTCTCCGACAGCGGCAGACCGACAATGTTCGTCAGGGATCCCTCGTAACCCGCAATGATCAGGTCGGGATGTTCCTGGATCGCGTAGCCGCCCGCCTTGTCGAGGGTATACACCTTGGACAAGTAGGCCTCGATCGTCGTTTGATCGAGGGCGCGGAATCGGACCGCACTATCGACCACCACATCGAGGGCTAGTCCGTCCCTGCCGCGGCGGAGCGCGAGACCGGTGTGGACCGTGTGGGTTCGTCCGCTGAGCCGCCAGAGCATCGCGCGGGCATCGGCGGCGTCGGTGGGTTTGTTTAGCACGTGGCCGTTGATGCAGATGTTGGTGTCTGCCCCGAGGACGGTCGCCGCAGGGAAGCGGGCGGCGACCCAGGCGGCCTTGAGGGCGGCATTATGTGCGACGAGGCGGCGGGGATCGGCATCGGGCGCCTCGTCCTCGGTGACGCGGGCCACGACGACCGTGAAAGGCAGGCCGAGGCGGGCCAGCAGTTCCTGCCGCCGCGGGGAGGCGGAGGCGAGGATGAGCCCGGCGGTAGCGGGTGTCACAGGGCGCGTTCCGCGAGGATCGTGCGGACGTCCCCGCGGGCGCGGGCGAACTCGACGCGGCTCAGGTTGTACTGGTGCACCGCCTCGACGAGGTTGTCCTCGGCTTGAGCGAGGCGGTTCTGGGCCTCGACGACCTCCCGGTTGTCCGCCACCCCCTGCTGGTAACGCTGCTGCGCGAGGCGGAGCTCCTCGCGGGAGAGCCCGAGGCCCTTCTCCGCGACAGACACTTGCGCGTGGCGCGAGGCAGCGTCCTGAGCCGCGAGCCGCAGTTCAGCGGAAATCTGCAGCTCAAGATGGTGCAGCCGCGCCTCCTGGGACCGGAGACGGGATTGGGCGCTGCGGCGGCTGGCGCTGAGCCGGAACCCGTCGAACACGGGCATCGCGACCCCGACCCCGAAGGCCCACTGATCCTGCTTCCCCTCATCGTCGAAGCGGGGCGAGGCCACGCCATAATTCCCGCTGAGCGTGACCGCGGGCCAGCGTTCACGCTCGGTCGCGCGGAGGTTGAGGCGGGATTGGTCGACAGCGAGGCGGGCAGCTAGGTGCTCCGCGCGACGCTCGAAGGCGGTCCCCTCCGCGCCCAGCGCCTGCAGGGTGCCGGGCGTCCGGCGAACCTCGAAACCGGCCAGTTGCAGTGGCTGGCCCAAGGGCAGGTCGAGGATCCGCTGGAGCAGCAGCTGGCTCTGCAGCACGGCGGTGTCGTGCTGGAGCCTGGCCTGTTCAGAGAGTGCGAGCTGGGCCTCGGCCCGGGTAACGTCAATCTGGGTGGCCACGCCAGCGGCAAACTGGCTCCGCGCGAGCCCGAGCAGGGCCTGGGCGCGGGCGATATTGGCATCGAGCGCCTCCCGGCGCCGGAGGTTGCGCAGGTTGAGGAAGTAGCCGCCCGCGACATCCGCGAGCACCGCTTGGAGGGCGGCCGCGAGGTTGGCGCGGGCCACCTCGGCTCCCGTGCGGGAGGCCTCGGCGAGCACGCGGAGGCTTGGATTGTAGAGCGCGTAGGAACCCGTGAGGAGCGCGTCGAAGCGGTTCGCAGGCCGGCCGGAGGTGACCACGACCGTGGCGATGCTGACGCCCTGGGACCGGCGCTGCTGGAGGGAGGCCGAAAGGTTCGGGAGGTTGGCCGCGCGCTGCAGATGGGCGACCTCAAGTGCCTGCACCGCCGATTCGCGGCTGAGCAGTACCGTGAGACTCACGCGCTCAACCGCGGTGAGCGCATCCTCTAGGGTCAGCGCCCCGCTCTCGGCGGCCGGAAGCGGAAGGCGGAGCAGGCCGAGCAGGAGGAAACCGGGGACGCGGGGGAGACGCATGCGACGGGGCGAGCAAACGCCGCCGGAGGGGGATGCTGCAAGCCCGGGTTGCGAGTTGTCACGCGCAGCAAAGCCCTTAAGCTCAACCTCTCAATGCGTCTTGGACTCGCGCAAATAAATCCCACCGTGGGCGATCTGGACGGCAACCGCCGGCTGATCCTGGGGGCATACCGCGCGCTAGTGGCGCAGGGGGCGGAGCTGGTGGTGTTCCCGGAACTGGCGACCTGCGGCTACCCGCCGCGGGACCTGCTCTTCCGCCGGGGCTTCGTGTCGGACGTGGCAAATTCGCTGGCCGAGATCGCGGCCGGGACCGGGGCCGTGCCGGCGCTAGTCGGCACGGTGGAGCCGAACGCCGCGGACGCGGGCCGGCCGTGCTTCAACGCCGCCGCCTTCTGTCGTGGCGGGCGGGTCGGAGCGATGGCACGCAAGTGCCTCCTGCCGACCTACGACGTGTTTGACGAGGATCGCTATTTCGAGGCGGCGACCGGACCGCTGGTGATCACGCACGCGGGGCGGCGCATCGGCGTAACCCTCTGCGAGGATATCTGGACCAACCCGCAGCTCGGCCCTCGCCGCTACGCGGGCCCGCTTCCGCTGGACCAGTTGGACGCCGCGGGCTGCGACCTGATGGTTAACCTTTCCGCCAGCCCCTGGTGCCTTGGGAAGGAGCACGTCCGGCGGCGGCTGGTGGTGGCGGACGCCGCGCGCCGGCTGGGCTGCCCCGTGGCTTACGTGAACGCGGTGGGCGGCAACGATGAGCTGATCTTTGACGGACGGAGCCTGCTGGCGGACGCGAAGGGGCAGATGGTTGTGAGCCTGGCCGCGTTCCGGGAGGAACTGCGCGTGGTCACCCTGCCGCCGCCGGGCGGGAACGCGCCGGAGGAGGCGCTGGCCCCGGCGGATGCCGCGGCCGACCTGTTTGCCGCGCTCGTCCTCGGGCTCAGGGACTACGGGCACAAGAGCGGCTTCCGCCGCGCGCTCGTGGCCCTTTCCGGGGGAATCGATTCCGCCGTGGTCGGCGTGATCGCGGCGGCGGCCTTCGGCCCGGAAAATGTGACCGGCGTCTCTCTCCCTTCAGCGATCTCGTCCGCGCACTCCCGCACGGACGCGCAGGAGTTGGCGGCCAACCTCGGGATCCGTTGCGAGACCATCCCGATCGCGGGCATCGTGGCGGGGGGCGAGGCGGCCTTGGCGCCGGTCTTCGCGGGCCGCGCTCCTGACGTCACCGAAGAGAACCTGCAGGCCCGGACCCGCGGGGTCCTGATGATGGCCCTGTCCAATAAGTTCGGAGCCCTGCTTCTGACCACGGGTAACAAGAGCGAGATGGCGGTGGGGTACTGCACCCTTTACGGCGATATGTGCGGCGGGCTGGCGGTCATCAGCGACGTGTACAAGACGCAGGTCTACGCCCTCGCCCGCTGGATCAATCGGGAACGCGAGATCATCCCCCGGTCCTCCATCGAGAAGCCGCCGAGCGCCGAGCTGCGGCCGGGCCAAACCGACCAGGACTCCCTGCCGCCCTACGACACGCTCGACGCGCTGCTGGTTGGCTACGTCGAGGAGGGCCTGGCGAGGGCAGAACTCGTGGCGCGCGGTTTCCCGGAGCCGATGGTCCGGGATGTGATCCGGAAGGTGGACGCCAGCGAGTACAAGCGGAAGCAGGCTGCCCCGGGGCTCAAGGTCACCCCTCTCGCCTTCGGCGTGGGGCGCCGGATCCCGATCGTGCAGCGCTACGCCGGCTGATTTTCCCAATGACTTCGTCCGCCGATCTCTTCGCCCGTGCCCGGGAACTGATCCCGGGAGGAGTCAATTCCCCCGTGCGCGCCTTCCGTTCCGTTGGGGGCGCCCCCTTCTTCACGCGCGCGGCGCGCGGCGCCCGGCTTCACACCGCGGACGGGCGCGAGCTGATCGACTTCGTCTGCACTTGGGGCCCAGCGATTCACGGGCACAACCACCCCGTGATCCGCGCCGCGTTGGCGGAAGCCCTCGAGCAGGGCACCTCGTTCGGCACCCCAAATCCACTGGAGGTCGAGATGGCGGAGCTCATCACGCGCTACGTACCCTCGATTCGGAAGGTGCGGATGTGTAACAGCGGCACCGAGGCGACGATGTCGGCGCTCCGGCTTGCCCGCGGCTTCACGGGGCGGGACAAGATCATCAAGTTCTCGGGCTGCTACCACGGGCACTCCGACTCGCTGCTGATCAAGGCGGGGTCCGGCGCGCTGACCCACGGTCATCCGGACAGCGCGGGCGTGCCGGCGGCGTTCGCGCGGGAGACGCTGGTCCTGCCCTACAATGACCGGGCAGCGCTGGAGGCCGCGTTCTCCGCGCGGCCGGGGGAGATCGCCGCGGTGATCCTCGAGCCGTACTGCGGCAACGTGGGCTTCATCGCGCCCGAACCCGGGTATCTGGCGTTCACCCGCGAGGTGACCGCGCGCCACGGGGCGCTGCTGATCTTCGATGAGGTGATGACCGGTTTCCGGCTCGCGCGCGGCGGGGTGCAGGAACTGGAGGGCATCACGCCCGACCTAACCTGCCTCGGGAAGATCATCGGCGGCGGATTGCCGGTGGGCGCCTTTGGCGGGCGGGCGGAAGTGATGGACCATCTCGCACCCCTCGGACCGGTCTATCAGGCTGGAACGCTAAGCGGTAACCCACTGGCGATGGCCGCGGGCATTGCCAGCCTGCGGATGCTGGCGACGGATGAGCCGTACCGACGGCTCGAGCGGCTGGGCGGGCAGTTGCGCGCGGCGGTGTTGGACGCGGCGAGCGCCAAGGGTCTGCCGGTGCAGTTTCCGCAGCGCGGCTCGATGTTCAGCCTGTTCTTCAATCCGGAACCGGTGCGCGATTACGCGTCGGCCCTGCGCTCTGACGCCAAACTCTTCGGCCGGCTGTTCCATTCCTGCCTCGAGCGCGGGGTTTATCTCGCCCCGAGCGCCTACGAGGCCGGTTTTTTGAGCACGGCCCACGAGGGTCGTGACATCGATCAAGCCTGCGCCGCCCTCAGCGATGCGATCGCCGGCCTTTGATCCCCGGCGCTGGGCCGCCCTGCTCGCCGCATCCTCGGCGCTGCTGGCGGCGCCCCCCGTGGACGCCCCGCCGTTGCCGCTTTCGGAGCTGACCCCGGGCCGGCGTGGCGAGGTTTGGACGGTCTTCCAAGGCACGGAGCCGGAGCCTTTCGCCGTAGTGGTCACTGGGGTGATCCAAAACGGCCTCGGTCCAGGAAAGTCCCTGATTGTCTGCGAGCTGACAGATCCGCGCGTGCAACCGATGGGCGCGGTGGCGGGCATGAGCGGGAGCCCGCTGTACGTGGACGGAAAGCTCGCGGGAGCCCTCAGTTACCAGATCCAGCGCTTTGAGACGGTGCGCCACGCGGGCTTCACGCCCGTGGCCGACCTGGAGGAGGTGCGCGCCCTCCCCTCCCCGGGAACGCGGCTCAGCGGCGGATCGGGCGGCATTTCCCCGGCGACGCCCCTGCAGCCGGCCTTCAGCCTGGCCGGGCTCTCGCCGGTCGCGGTGGCGGCCCTCGGTCCCCTGCTGGCCGAACTTGGCCTCGGCCCCGTCGTGCCCGGGGGGGTGGCCAGCCCGGCCCAGGGCGTGGTGGCGGCCGCGGAACCGCGGCTGGCTCCCGGCGGCGCGGTCGCGGTGGCGCTGGCGACGGGCGACATCACCCTCGCGGCGACCGGCACCGTCTCGCTGGTGCGCGGTCGGGAGATCGTGGCCTTCGGCCATCCCCTGCTTGCGCTGGGCGAGGTGGCGCTGCCGCTCTGCCACGCCGAAGTGCTGACCATCCTGCCCTCGCAGATGCAATCCGTGAAGGTGGCGAACGTCGGCCCCGTGATCGGCACCATCCGGCAGGACCGGCTTTCCGCGGTGGCGGGGGAACTGGGGCCGGGGCCGGCAATGATCCCGGTCGAGATCACCCGGCCAGGAGGCGCGGCACCGCTCCGCTTTGCCGCGGCGCGGCACCCCCAACTGGCGCCGCTGGTGGTGGGAGCCGGGGTGAGCCAGGCCGTCCTGGGCGCGAATGACGCGGGCTTTCTCGAGGGGTTTCGCGTGGCCAGTCACCTACGCTTTTCCGGAGGGCTCGAATGGCGCCAGACCGTGCTCCACGCGGGCGCGCAGGGCTTCGCGCAGTCGCTGGGGGAGGTCGTTCAATCCCTCGCGGCGGTGCTGCAAAATCCGCTGGGCCGCGTGTACCCGGACGCCATCCGGCTGGAGGTGGGGGCGCTCCGCGAATCGCCCGGCATCACCGTGGATCGCTTCGTGTTGTCCCGGGCCACCGCCGCGCCGGGCGCCGAGGTCACGGCGGACCTGTCGTGGCGGGATCCCCACGGCCGGGGCGGTCACCTCAGCGTGCCGCTGCCCATCGCTGCCGATTGGTCCGGCCGGACCCTCGAGGTGGTCCTCGCCCCGGGGCGAGTGCTCGATGAACTGACCGGGAGGCCGCGTACCGTGCCCGCGGCGGAGCTCCGGAGCCTGGAAGCGTACCTGCGGTTCCTCCAGGCCGAACGCCGGAGGGACGGGCTGTTTCTGGCGGTGCTGCAGCGCGCCACGCTCCTGACGGACCAAACTCGGCCGACCGTCGAGGCCCCTGCCTCACTGGAACGCATCGCCCGCACCGCGGATGACACCCGCTACCAGCGCCGCGAGAGCTCCGTGGTACTCTGGGAGACCCACGTGTTGCCGGAACGACTTTCCCCCGCGGTCTTTCGCCGGGCCCTCACGGTGGCGGAGTGAGCCGGGGGCTAGGGCACGGACCGACCGGATCCGCTAACCTTCGGCCGCGGCGCCCTTCCCTTCCCGGCGAATACCCGGGAAGGAAGCGAGCGGGACGGGATGCGCCCCGGAGGCCGTAGGTCAGGGATCGACGTCGTAGACCTCGACGATGCCCACGCCGGTCCCACCGCCCACGCCGGCCAGTTGGACCGTGTAGGCCCCGGGGGGAAGCATCACGATCATCGCCGCGTCACGGCTGCCGGCCGGGAACGGGAAGGCGCCGGCGGCGGAGGCCGCGCTGGCGATGATAGGCGCCTCTTCCCCGCTGCCCCAGTTGTCGTTCGTGCGCAGCACCTGGCCCGTGGACTGGGCGGAGAGCGTCAGGATCGGGTCGGCCAGCACCCCGGGGACCCTGAGGTTGGCGAGGGTCGGACCGGCACCGCGGATCAACATCCGGCGGGAGACCTGCCCCGTGACCACGAAGCCGGCGATGAGCGAATTGGCCCCGGTGCCGACCGCCCCGCGGGTGGAGACATTGATGGCCTTGGGGGCGGCTGGACCGCCCTGCGTGACATCGTAGACCTCGATCAGGACCAGGCCGGCGTTGTTGGTGGAGCCGGGACCGATCTGGGCCTGCACGGTGTAGGGGCCGGCGGGTAAGGTGGCGAGGATCGCGGCATCCCGGGAATTGGGCTGCAGCGCGAAGGCGGCGGCACGATTGGTCGCCTGCTGGATCGCCTGCACCTGCGCGGCACCGGCGGCCTGCGTGCCCCAGTCGTCGTTCGTCAGCACGGGGTTCTGGTTCGTCCCAACGTAGAGGGCGAGCGCCGGATTGTTCAGGGTGTTCGCGAGGTTGAAGGGCGCGCTGGAGAGCGTCGGGCCGACCACCCGGATCAGCATCTGACGGGTCTGGCCGGCCGGGGCGTTTACCACAAAGCCGCCGATCAGCACGTTCGCACCCGCCGAGGTCTGGCCGCGGGTCGAGATGTTCGCGAGCCGCGTGGTGACATTGGAGAGCGTGAGCGTCGCGGGATCGGAGGTGGCGACCCCCGCGGCGGAGGTGATGACCGCGGTGTAGGTGCCGACGCGGCTGGTATCCACGTTGGTGAGGCTGAGCACCGGGCTGGTGGCCCCGGGGATGGGGGCGCCATTGAGCAGCCACTGGTAGACCAAGGGCGGCGCACCCTGCGCCTCGACCGCGAAGATCGCCCCGGAGCGCGGCGCGACCACCAGCGACTGCGGGTGCCGGGTGATCGTCACGTAGCGGTAGCCGTAGAGCTCGTCCTTGAGCACGGCCTCGACGATCGACTTCGTGTCGGGAAGACGCAGCAGGGCGTCCACGCGGGCGGTGATCTCCTCGTAGGTCACCGTAACCGGCGGGCGGGCGAGCTGGTAGAAGATCGCGGCAGCGCGAGCGCGGTTCCAGAGGGCGGTGTTGGCGGCGTTCGTGTTGACCACGAACTCAGCGATCGCCTGATTAACTCCGATCACGTTGTAGCCCCGGCCGATATTTGTGCTCAGCACGTTATTGCTCATGAACCGGACGAGATCGGTCTCGCGGTTGGTCGAGGGGCTGGACGCGGCGTTGGCCCACAGGCGGTCGAGGAAGGTGCGCGCCGGGATGGCGCTCGCCGGGTTGTTAAGCAGGGCGGTCGTGGGCACCGCGCCGTACTTGGCGAAGTAATCGTTCGCGAAGAGCACCCCGCCCACGGCGTTGCTCAGGCTGCCCCGGGCGATCGCGAGGAAGTTGGTGTAGTCCTGGGGCGTCGGCCAGCGCCCCATCAGCACCTGGTAGGTGGCGAGGAACTGGACCGGCGCGAGGAAACCGGGCTGATCGAGTAGGGAGGCGACGAAGTCGGCGCGGCTGAGCGCGCCGGAACCAAGCCGCTCGTCGAGATCGTCGAACACCAGCGGATTGATGTTCGTGGTGTTCGCGATGTCCTGGTAGGTCTGCAGGATGAAGGCCGCGTTCTCGAGGACCGGATTGTTGCGGCGGACGTTGAGCTCGATGGTCGGGGAGACCGTGGTGATGCCGGAGCTGTCGGTGGCGAGCGCCCACAGCAGGTACTTGCCCTCGGCAGCCGGGGTCCAGTTCGAGAGGAAGAGGGACCCGGCGTTGGTCGAGGAGGTGATGGGCAGCGCGTTGGCGAAGTACTGTACGTTCGTCACCGTGCCGTCCGTGTCCCGCGCGTTGGCGCGGAGCTGCACCTGCCGGTTGAAGGCGGGGTTGGTCGTCGAGGGCGTGATCGTGATCGAGGGCGCGATGCTGGCGGCGGCGGTCACGTTGATGGAGCCCGTGGCCGAGGGGACGACGTTGCCGGAGCTGTCGCGGGCGAGGGCCACGATCTCGGTCGCCGCGGGCTGGAGCCCCGCGAAGGAGGCCTGCAGGCGCCAGGTGTTGCCTTGGGGATCCCGGCGCGCCTGACCGATGCTGAAGCGATTGAGGAAGAACTCGACGGCGACAACGGCGCCATCGGGATCCTGCGCGGTGGCCGCGAAGTCCGCGGAGGAGGCGGTCTGGGCCGAGGTCGGGTAGCCGAGGACCCCGGGCGAGCGGGTCAGACTGATCGTCGGGGCCAGGCCCACGACATCTCTGACGACCACCCGGCGGGAGGTCGTGCTCGTACCCTGGACGTTGCCGACGGAGGCCTGGGTCGTGATCGTGTAGGTGTCGGGATTGGTGGGGGTCCAGATCGCGCGGTAGCTGGTGGTGGTGCCGACACGGGTGCCGTTGATGACTTGGCGGGCGCCGCCGGCCGCGGTGGCGATGAACTGGAGGGTCGGGACCTGGGTCGTCACGGCATTGACGGCGGTGCCCTCGAGGAAGACGGGGGAACCGACGGTCGTCGCGGTGCTGTTGTCCTCCGGTCGGGTGATAGCGGTGGTGGGGGCGGTGACGGCCGTGACGTTGATGACGATGGAGGGGGTGGAAACGGCGGTGTTGCCGGTCTCGTCCGTGGCGACCGCGTACAGGTTGAACCGTCCCGCCGTGTTGGCGGTGTACGTCAGGAGCTGGCCCTGCTGCGGATTCGGGAAATTCCCCACGAGGCTGCCGTTGGCGTAGAGCTGGACGGTGCTCACGTTGCCATCCGGGTCGTTGAGGTTCGCCTGCATGAAGAACTGGGTGCCGGCGGTGATGTTCGTCGGGGTCAGCGCCTGGACCTGGATGGTCGGCGGGGCGCTGGTGGCCGGGAAGATGGTCAGGTTGACCGTGGGCGAGACCGTCTGGTTGTTGTTGCTGTCGCGGGCGATGGCGTAGAGACGCACCGGGTAGGTGACCGCGCCGGTGTTCTCGTTGATGGTCGGCGTGATCGTGCTGAAGTCGAACTGGCTCAGGTCGAAGGCCCGGCGGTAGAAGTTCGTGGTCTGCTCGCGGGTCGCGAGGCCGATGCTGGCGTCATTGAGGAAGATCTCAACGTTGCGCAGGGTGGAACCGGTGCCGGTGGCGACCGCGGTGGCCTGGAAGTTGATCGTCGAAGCGGTCTGCAGGCCGCTGCCGGGAATGGGCGTCGCGGTGACAGTGACCGTGGGCGGGGAACCGACCACGTTGGCGACGTTGACGGTAAGCGGGGCCGTGGTGACCACCTGCGCATTGAGATCGGTCACGCGTGCGGTCAGGATCCGCTCGCCCAACTGGGCGGCGGTGGGGATCCAAGAGAACGTGTAGGGGGCCGTCGTGTCCGCCCCGATCTGCACGCCGTCGAGGAGGAACTCCACCAGCAGGAACTGGGCCCCGCCACCGAGGACGGACGGGGTGGCCGCGAGGGTGAGCGGCACGCCGGGCGTGGCGCGGGCGGTGGCGTTCGGGTTGGGCGCGGTGAAGACGATCGTCGGCACCGGCAGGGCGGCCGAGACGGTCACGGAGCCGGAAACCGCCGTGTTGCCGCGGGCATCGGTCGCGATCGCGTCGATGACGTAGGAACCCGGCAGCGTGGGCACGAAGGTCGTGACGTAGGGCGCGGCCGTGAGGCCGTTGCCGCCGTTCACCGGCGCGGGGCTGCCGTTCACATAGAACTGGACGCTCGCGATCGTGCTGTCGATGGAGGTCGCCGTGGCTGCGAGGCTGATGGCGGACCCCGGCGTGGTGGAGGCGCCGTTGGCCGGCGTGAGCAGGTTCACCGTGGGCGGCGCGCCGACGGGTGAGATCACCAGCACCGAGACCTGGACGTCGCGGGCGGTGCCGGCGTTGTCGGTCGCGCGGGCGGAGAGCACGTACGGGCGCGAGACCTCGCCGGCGGAGAGCGCCGGGGCCGTGTAGCGGTGGGTGAAGGGCGCGGAGGTGTCCTCCCCCACCTTCGTGCCATCGACAAAGAACTCGACCCGGACCACGGCGCGGCCAGAGGACGCGGCGACATCGGCGACGAGCGTGCGCACCGCGCCGCTGGGCAGCGTCGTGCTGGCGGCCGCCGCGGCGGTGCGGGGGGAGAGCGTCAGATTGATGATCGGGGAGGTGCTGTCCGAGATGTTCACCCCGACGGCAGGCGCCGCCACCGCATTGCCCGCGTTGTCGGTGGCGATGGCCGAGATCGAGGCCACGCCCGACGAGGTGGGGGTCCAGCTGACGGACCAAGCACCATTCGTGACCGACGTCACGCCGGCCCCTCCGAGACCCGCGGTGGTGCCGTTGACGAATACCTGGATGCTGCTGATCGAGCCGTCGGCGTCGGTCGCGGTACCGGAGATGGTCGTGGTGTTGTTGGCGGCCACGAACGAGCCGCTGACCGGGGTCAGGATGCCAAGCACCGGGGGCTCGCCGATCTGGCCGGTGATGTTGATGGTGAAGTCCGCGGAGTCTACGGAACCGCCGAGGATGTCAAAGGCGCGGGCCCGCAGCACCCGCCGGCCGGGCTCGTTGGGGGCGGTAAAGAGGATAGTGTAAGGCGGGGCGGTGTCGGTGCCGATCAGGGTGATACGCGAGGCGCCCACGTAGTAGAACTCCACCGACGCGACGCCGGCCGGGGCCGAGGCGTTCGCGCTGATCACCCGCGATGAATTCACGGGAATACTCGCGTTGTTGGGTAGCAGCGAGAGGCTGACCGTGGTTGCTTGGGCCACGACTTGCACCGCGGGCGAGTTGCGAACCACCCCGTTCGAGTCCGTGGTCCGCACCGTGAGGCTGTAGGAACCGGCGGCGGTGGGGGTCCAGGTGGTGCTGTAGCTGGTCGCAGCCGCGCTGCCGGGCAGCGTGGCAACCACCGTGGAACCGGCCAGGAACTGCACTTGGGAGACAGTGACACCGGGCGCGGCGTCGACGCTGGCGCTGAACACGAGCGGCGTTCCCACCTGGGCACCACCCGCAGTCGGGCTCGTGATGACCACCTGGGTGCTCACCGTGATGACGGTGACGTTGACCGTCGCCGAGGTGACCACCGTGCCGTTCGCGTCGGTAACGCGGGCACTGAGGTTGAAGTCACCGGCGGAGGCTGGCGTCCACGTGCCCGTGTAGGACGTGGTGGCGGGCTCACCGGCCACGGTGGAGACGACCGTGCTCCCCGCGAGGAACTGGACCCGGGTGATCGCCACACCGGCGGAACCCGGGTTCACCGTCGCCGTGATCGGCACCGGCGTTCCGGCGCCCAGCTGATTGCCCGGCGTGGGACTGGTGATGACGATGGTCGGGGGCGCCGGGTTGACCGTGACATTCACGGCGGCCGAGGTGACCACGCTGCCGAACGAGTCGGTGGTCCGGGCGGTGAGCGCGGTGGCCCCGGCGGCGGCCGGCGTCCAGGCCAAGGTGAAGGGAGCCGCCGTGACGGTGCCCACGGGAACGCCCCCGGCGAGGAACTCAACCTTGGTGATCACGGAGCCCGCGGTGGCGGCGGCGGATGCGGTCAAGTTGATGGCGGTTCCCACCACCGCGGCCGAGGCGTTGGCGGGCGCGGTCAGCGAAACGCTCGTGGCAACGACGCCGGATACGGTCACACCGGAGGAGGTCGCGCTCGCGCCCAAGGTATCGGTCACCCGAGCCGTGAGGGTGGTGTCGCCGGCGGTCGGCGTCCACTTGACCGCGTACACGCCCCCCACGGGCACCGTGACCGTGCCGATGACCGAGGTCCCGGCGAGGAACTGGACCTGTCTGACGATGGCACCCGGCGTGGGGGCGGTGGCGGTGGCCGTGACATCCGTGGGGACTCCAACCGTGACCACAGCCCCGGGGACCGGGCTCGTCACCGCGACAAAGGCGGAGGGGGACTGACCGACCGTCACGTTGACGGCGGCGGTCTCGGCGGTGGTGCCGGCAGAGTCGGTGACGCGCGCCTTGATCGCGAAAGTGCCCACCGCGGCCGGGGTCCACGCCAGCGTGAAGGGTGCGGAGGGGACCACGCCGAGGGACGTCGCGCCCGCGAAAAACTCCACCTGCGTGACCACCGTGCCCGGCGTCGCCGAGGCGGAAGCGGTCAGCGTGAACGGCACGCCGAGCGTCGCGGTCGAGGCGCTGGCGGGGGCGGTCAGGGTCACCGCCGTCTGCGCGACGCCGGTAACCGTCACGCCGGTTGAGGTGACCGTGCTGCCGAGCGTGTCGGTGACCCGCGCGGTAAGCGTCGTGTTGCCGGCCGACGGCGTCCATTTGACCCTATACTGCCCGCCCACGGGGCTCGCGACGGTGCCGATCACGGTATTTCCAGCGAGGAACTGCACGCTGGCCACGGACGCTCCGGGGGCCGAGGCGGCCGCCGTCGCGGTAACATCGATCGGGGTGCCCACTGCCACCACGGCGCCGTTCGTCGGCGCAATCAGGGTGACCGAGGCCGCCGCTGCACCCACGGTCACCGAGGAGGCCGCGGCGGTGAGGGTCGCGCCCGTGGAATCCGTCACCTGCGCGGTCAGTGAGAACGCACCACTTGCGGCGGGGGTCCAAGATACCACGTAGGGCGAGACCACCGCGGGCGCGCCGATCGGCGTCCCGTTGGCGAGGAACACCACCGAAGTCACCGAGGCCCCGGGGCTGGCGTTGGCCGTGGCGGTGAGGGTCACCGGCGCCCCGACCGTCGCTACCGACGGGGGCGAGACGAGCGCCACCGTGGGCAGCGCGGCCAGTGCCGTGACCGTCACGGGGGCGGAAAGGGTCACGTTGCCTTTGTCGTCCACCGTCTGCGCCCGCAGCGAGTAGGCCTTGGCAACCGCCGGAGTCCAAGTCGTGGTGTAGGGAGCGACCAGGTCACTGCCGATCGGATCCCCATCGGCGAAAAAGGTCACGCCCCCGCCCGCGTTCGGCGAGATGAAACCATCGGCGTCCGCCGCCACGGCGGTCAGTGAGACGCTGGACCCCGTGGCCACGAACGCACCGGAGGCCGGAGACGTCAGCGAGACCGTTGGGGCAACTCCGACCGGCGGCACCACCGTGAAGTCCACGGTGGCAGAATCCACCGTCGCCCCATCGCTGGCAACCGCCCGGGCAAACAGCGTGTGCGCCCCCGGCGCCGCCGTCACCGTGTAAGCGACGTTGTAGGGGGCCCGGGCCACGGAGGCGACGGGAATCGCCACTTGGTCCAAATAGTAATCCACGCGGCTGACGATGCTGCCGGCGATCGCCGCCGTGGAGCGGAGGAACACCTGCGAGCCCTGCGGTAGCGTCGCGCCAGTGGTCGGAGCGAGCAGGCTGACCGCGGTGCCACTCGCGGTGGACACCGTGACGTTAGCGGGCGCGGAGATGGCGGTGATCCCGGACGAATCGGTAACCCGCGCCGTGACCGCGTTATTGCCCAACACGGAAGGAGTCCAAGCCGCGCTGTAGGGCGTAGCGTTGAGGGCTCCGCCCAGCGCGATGCCGTTCACGAGGAACTGGACCGACGTGACAGTGGCGCCGGTGCTGGCCGTAGCGGCGGCGGTCAACGTGGCCGCGGTGCCCGCGGTGGCGGTCGCCGGGGCCGAGACCGTGATCGTCGGCAGCGAGACGACGGCGGTGACCGTCACGGCCGGAGACTGGCCAACATTGCCGCGATCATCCACCGCCTGCGCCACCAGGGAGTAACTCTTGGCGACGGAAGGGGTCCACGTGACCGAGTACGGGGCGGTGAGGTCCGTGCCGACCGGCTCGCCATCGGCGAAGAAGGTGACGCCGCCGCCGGCCGAACTCGGGATGAAGCCGTCCGGGTCGGCTGCGGTAGCGGTGAGCGTGACGGCCGTGCTCGCGGCGAGGTAGGCGCCGGCGGCCGGGGCGGCAACCGTGACAGTGGGCGGGAGACCCACGGCGGAGACCACATTGAAGTTGACCGAGGGGGAATCGAAAGTCGCGTCCCCGCCGCCGGAGTTGGCGGTCGCCCGGGCCGTAATCGTATGCGCGCCGGGGGCCACGCCAGCAGCGAGGTATGAGACATTGTACGGCAGCTGGGTGGCGGTCGCGAGGACGGACTCGCCGGCCGTACCGGCATCGAGCACGAACTGGACCTGTCGCACCACCCCGTCGGAAAGTGCCGCGGAAGAGCGGAGGAAGACACGTGAACCGAGCACGAGAGAACCGCCGCTCGCGGGCGCAAGGATCTGGGCGGAACGCGCGGCGGAAAGCGTGACAACGCTGTTGGCGGTCGCGTTGTTCACAGAGGCGCCAGCACCAGTGGTGTTGGCGGAGGTGTCCGTGGCCGTGGCGGAGATCGAGTAGGTGCCGGCGACGCTCGGGAACCAAGGCACGGTGAAGGGCGAGGTACCGGTCGCGGTGCCGATGTTAGTCCCGTTCACCGAGACGACCACGGAGACAATCGATGCGCCAGCGGTGGGCGCCGCGGTGACGCTGATGACCAACCCTGCCGGGGTGCTCACCACGCCGGCGGGCGAACCGGTCGCCGGGAAGGCCCCGGGCGTAAAGGAGATCGTCGGAGTGCCGAGCGCACCGGGGGTGGCAGCTAGGGCAGCGAGGCCGGCCAGCACCGACGAAACGCAGCGGAAGGAGGGAGGCATAGCGGGCGGTGGGGCGGTTTATTTCGCGCTGCTGCGGGTGCGGGGCTCGGCGCTGGCCGGGGTCACAATCGTCGGGTTCTGGAAGAGCGAGTTCGCTGGCGTGCTCTTGAGGTTCTGCTTCTTGGGCGAACCACCCGGACTGACCAGGTTGGCGGTCACGAAGATGAGCAGGTTGCGCTTCTGCGCGCTCTCGCCCTTGGAGCGGAAAAGCCGACCCACCAGCGGCAGGTCCCCGAAGAAAGGAATCTTGTCGTTCACCTTCTTGACCTCCTCCCGGGTCAGGCCGCCCATCACGAGCGTCGCCCCGTCCCAGATGGTGACTTTGGTGGAGATGTCGCGCACCGAGAAGATCGGCTGGTAGAAGCCGGGCGGCACGGTGACCGTGGTGGTGCCAGAGATGGCGACGCTGGGGCCGCCGTACTCGACAAAACCCTCGAACTCGGTGACTCGGGGATTTAGGTCGAGGCTGATGCTGTAGTCGTCCTCCTCCACGGTTGGGGTGACCTTGAGTTCCACGCCGACGTTGCGGGCGGTGAATTCCTGTGGCGTCCCGGCGGTGATCGTGACGCCGGCCGCGCCGCCAGCGACCGCGCCGGTGCCGACCTGGCTTTGGATCTCGCCGTAGCTCTGCGGGTAGCGCAACTCTTGAGCGACGGTAATATTGGCGGGATTGCCGGAGAGCACCGTCAGCTTCGGCGAGCTGAGCAGATCGGTGCCCTGCTTCTGCGAGAGGGCGCGGACGGCCGCGCTGACATCGAACTCACCTACGAAGCCCACGATGTTCGCGAGAGCGTTGGCCGTGGCCGCCAGTTGAACGCTACCGGGCACGCCCGTCGGCGAAACCGGGACTCGCAACTGGCCCTGCGTCTGGTTCGGATCGGTTTCCGAAAGGGAGATCGCGGGATCCTTGATGACGAGCGCGTTCGCGTTCGACGTGCTCGGGAAGGCACCGACCAGCGGGCGGGTGACCCCGGCGCTGGTGTAGGTCTCCTGCGGGTCGAAGATCTGGCGGCCATTAACATCGAGCACAGGCGCGCCAGTGGTCGGGTTGACGCGGGCAATGCCACGGCGGTTCAGGTTCCAAGTGACGCCGAGTTCCTCAAGCGCCCCTTCCTGTACCTCCATAAACTTGGCCTCGATCTCGACCTGGCGGACGTCGTTGTAACGGGCGAGGATGTTGCGGATGCGCTCGTTGTTGCGCGCGGTCTGGGTCACGAGGATCGCGGACCCGTCATAAGCGAGCGAGCTTCCCTCGACCGTGAAGCTGACGCCAGCCTGCTGAAGGAAGGCCTTCATCGCGGCGGCTTCGCCGCCAGTCGCCGCAGACTCGGCCTCGCCCGCCGCCCCACCCTCTCGAGAAGCGGTGGCGGAGGCGGCACTGGTGATGCCGGTCATCCGGAGCACCGTGGCGCGGGTGACCGGAAAGAACTGGGTCTCGAGCGTCGTGGTTTCGCCGCCCGGCCGGACCACCACTGCGTCGGCTTGCACCTCGTACTGGTAGCCGACGGCCTCGGTAACGAAATCGAGAACTCGCTTCAGCGTGGCGTTGCGCAGGGTGAGCGTGACGAGCGGATTTTTGTTGCTGGTGTCAATGAGCACGACGTTGACGCCCTTGGGGCCCGGAGTTCCGGAATTGTCGAACTCCTCGGAGATCGCGCTCAGAGCGGCGACCACGTCACCGATCGGGGCTCGGGTCCAGCTGACCGCCGGCAGCGTGATCTGGGCAAGCTTCTGAGCGAGCGGGGCGACGGCAGCCGTGCGATCGGCCTCGCGGGGGCGCTCCTGATAGATCCCGGGGCGCTGCCAGCTCTTGGTGACCTCCTCCAGCAACTGGGCGCGGGTCTTCTCGCGATTCAGCGCGCCCATCTCGGTCTTTTCCTCGGCAATCCGGAGAAGGAAACCCTTGGCGACGGTGTTGTCGGGTTCCTGCGCCTCGATGCCGCGGAAGGTCTCCTGCGCCCCATCCAGATCGCCCGCGACATACTGAGCCCGACCCTTCGCGATCAGCTGGGCGGTGGCGGCACGGTCGGAGGCGAAGGCCGGATCGACGCCGGCCGCCAGCGGCCGCGTCTCCGCGCGCGCGATCTGGCGTTCGATCCCAGCGGCGCGGGCGTTCGGGCTGGCTAGCTGATCGTGGGCGATCATTGCGGACCGCGCCCCGGCGATGTCTCCGCCTCGGACCAAGGCTTGGGCCCGGTCGAGCAACGCGGAGGCCTTCTCGGCCCGGAGGTCGCCGGCGACCTTCTGGGTCACCGGGTTGGCGGGCAGCGCCGCAAGGGCGGCGTCCACCGTGGTGATGGCCTCCTCATAGCGGCCGCCGCGGGCCTGCGTGCGGGCGGTGGACAGCTGCGTCTGCGCGGTGGCGACAAGTTGCTCCAAGCGGGCGGTCTCAGCGCGGGCGAGGGCCTCGGCCTCCTGCTCCGGGCTCGGCGCGGAGGGCGCTGGCGGCTGGGCCGGGTCCGGGACGCGCACCTCGACCATCGCCGGGGCCGGGCGCGCGGGCGCCGCCGCGACCGCAGCGGCGGCGGGTCGGCCACGAGCCTGGGCCTCGACCTCAGCCCGGAGCCGCTGCACGGCGCGGTCATCGGGGCTGAGCGCCGTGAGCCGCGCGAGGGCCTCCTGGGCTGCCGCCAGATTCCCGGCGTCACGCGCGCGAAGCGCCTCGGCCATCAGGCGGATCTTGGTGTCCGTGGGAGTTTGCGCCAAGACATCGCGCGCGAAGGGGGCCGAGCAGGAAAGCGCGGCGGTCAGCGCGACGAACAGGGACACGGGTACGGGGCGAATATTCATTGCAAAGGAAAGGATCGGCGGGGGAAAGGGTCAGGAAGTCGGAACGGGGCTCCCCTCCTCGGGGCCCTCGGGTTCGCGGGGCAGCAAAATCCGCCGGTCGGGCTGGGAGAGGCTCGCGGCCTCCTTGAGCACCTCGACCGAGGGCGGCGTGGCCTCGATCTTCTCGATCCGGTAGGTGGCCTCGCCCAACTTGAAGGAATCGCCGGATCGGACCTCGCGGGTCGCGGACTGCCCGGGCGCCGCGACAAAGGCGAACAGGGTGCCGGTGTAGACGCGCTCGCGGTGCGTCAGCGTGACGTCGCGCCCGGACTGCTCATCGCGCACCACTGCCGAGGCGACGCGCTGGCGGGTGGTCATGCTCTCAGCGACGGTCACCGGTTGGCTCCCGACGTCGAGGCTCCGGATGGTGAGCCCGAGGGTCGGCAGACGGCGCCCGGAGGCGGCAAGGAACACCTCGCCGGTACGCGTGTTCTGGAAAGTGCCGCGCCAATTTTCGGCGGCGCCAACGTATCCGATAAGTTGGAGGCGGAAGGGCTCCGGCCGCACCGCAACCAGTTCCAAGCCGAAAGGCCCGGCGGCATCGCCCTCGACCAGACTCGCGGGCGGCTTCACCGAAAACAGCCGAGAACGGCTGTTGTAATAGATTTCGGGGGGTGAGAAGGCGTCGTAGACCCACTCCCGGCCGCGGGTCTGCGGGGCGGGGGCGGACCACGCCTCGACCTTCACGGGGGGCGCGGCGACAGCTTTCGCCGCGTAGGGCTCCTCGCTCAACTGCACGGCGGGCAGCGGCAGCGCCTCGGCGCGTTGCTGCCGCAGGACCAGCGTGCCGAAACCGGTGGCGGAGCCGACCACGATCAGCAGGGCGAGTCCGAGGTAGATTTTTTCGCTGGGGAGGGCGGCCATGCGGAGGGGTATCGTTTCAGGGGTTGGTCGCCTCCGCGGCGCCCTCGGCGGGCGGCGGGGTGAGGAGCTCGAGGTGTTCGACCGTCACGGTGAAGCGGGACGCGGATTTAGGGACCAGCGGGGTCTGCACGGGACCCTTGGCCGCGCTTGGCGCCGACTCGCGGACCGCCGGCGCGGCGTTCGGCAAAGCGACCGCCGGGGCGGCCACGGAGGCGTCCGCCGCGGCATCCTCGACACTCACGGGCTCGACTTCGATCTCGCGGACCACGAACGGCAGCTCGAAGGCGGCGAGGTGGTTCAGGAACTGGCGGAGCGCGGCGGTCTCACCCTGGAAGGTCAGGCGGAAGGCGCTGGTCTCCGCGAAGCCGGGGACGCGCGCGGAGCCCCGCGGATCCAGCGCGAAGAAGTCAGGGCCGTCGCCTCCCTCCGGGGCCGGCGGCGGCTGACCGTTGGCGATCGCCTGCGCCTCCGCCTCGCGATCGGCCTTCGTTCGGGGACGCTCCCGGCGGATGGCAAGGATCGCCTCCGGGCGGGCCTCGAGCAGGAGGATCATCAGGTGCTCGGCCAGCTGGCGCTGGCGGAAGACGGGCTCGATGCGGTCCATCTCGGGTCCCTCGTTCGCATACTGGGCGAAGCCAGCCCGGGCCGCCTCCGGGCGGAGCTGAACTCCGGCCTTGGCGGCCGCCTCCTTCACCCGCTCCACGTACGTCGCGAGGTCAAAGAAGGCGTCCGTCCGTGCGGCGGGAACCTTGGCCGCGCGCAGCTTCTCGGTCGCGGCCGGCTGGCCGGAAAGTTCCACCTTCATCGATGCCAACGCGGCCTGCGCCCGGGCGAGGTCGGCCTCGATTGCAGCCGCCACCTCACGCGTCGGCGCAGGATTCCGCTGGCCCATCGCCTCAAGCTCGGCGCGGCGCTGCTGCAGCCGCGTCGCCTCGGCTCGGGAGGCCATCCACCGCTCCACGCCGAACGCGATCTCCCCCGCGGCGACCAGCCCGCAGACCGAAAGGCCGATGGCGAATCCTGGATAGTGACGGTACCAGTTCATTGGGAGCGTTCAGAGGGCCTGCCGCGGGTTGATGACCAGCGTGAAATCAAAGCGCAGGATGCCGTTCTGGCTCGTGTCAAAGCGCTCGTTCTCCACCGCAGTCACGAACGGCGAGCCGGCGAAGCCCGCCAGCAGCCGCTTCACCCGCTGGATCGATTCCGGGCTGACCTTCGACTGCGGGTTCTTCACGTCGATTAACCGCCCGCTCAGAGCGAGGCGCACGGGCGGACCCTTGGGCGCAGGCGGGGGGTCCTCCGCGGCGGCGGGAGCGGGAGCCTGACCATCCGGCGCGGGTTCCTCCGGCGGCGGCAAAGCGTCCGCCAAGGAAGTCTCCTCAATCGGCGGGCGCTGCACCTGCAGGCGGTCGAGCCAGATGTCCTCGATCTGGACGAGCCGCTCCTGCAGCCCGGCAAGGAAGTTCACCCAGTTGGCCTTGGTCTCATAGGCCCCTGTGAGCGCGGCGATCTGGCGCCTCGCCCCGGCGATCTGCCGGAGGTTGCCCTCATTGCGGTTCTGAACTGAGCGCAACGGCATCAGCTGGCCGTCGTAACGTGAGACCTGCTCCTGCAGGCCGCTCGTGACGTGGTGGTAATAGTAGGCGGGGGGGGCGAAGGCGAGGGTCGCGGCGGCGGCGGCGGCGAGCAGCATCGGCTGGCGCTTGCGGAAAGCCAGGGCCTTCGTGAGCGCGGGGGGCAGCAGGCTGGGCTCCTCCTCGCGGGGGTTGACCAGCCGGGTAGCGAGACCAACCAGGTCGGCGAGGACCGCGGCGGAAGCCTCGGCGCCGCCGGCCCGGGCATCCGCGGCAACATCCACCTGGCGCAGGACCTCGAGGCGCTCGACCGGCAGCCGGAGCTTCTCAGCGAGGACCGAGGGAAGCTCAGCAAGCAGCGCCCCTCCGCCCGTCAGGTAGACGGCGACCGCGGGACTAGCGCCCGAGTGACGCCGGTGGTTCACGGCCGAACGGGTGATCTCAAGCTGCAGGCGCGCGCAGAAGGCGGCCGCCGCGCGCTGCACCGCGGCCCTCGAGGGCGAGTTCGCGGGCAGATCCGCCTGACCGGTGAGCACCTGTAGCTTGAGCGTCTCCGCGGAGGCAAAATCGATGCGCAGTTCGTCGGCGATGGCCTGGGTGACCGCGTTGCCCGCCAGCGCTAGGCTGCGGAGCGAGTAGCGCTCGCCCTCCGCGAAGAGCAGCGTGGTGGTGCGCGCGCCCACATTGGCGACGATCACCGGTTCCGCCTGTTGCGGGTGCGTGTGGCGGAAGGCGTGGTACAGCGCGACGCCGGCGGGAGTGGCGCGCTCGACCGGGAATCCGGCGGCATCGGCGGCCGTGCAGAGCGCCTGCATCGCCTCGAACTTCACCGCGGTGAGGAGTACCTCCAAGTCGAAGCCGTCGTCCGCGATCACGGCATGGTCCCAGACTACCTCGTCGAGGGCATGGGGGATGTTCTCGGCGGCCTCGAAGGCGACGATCCGACCCCGCTTCTCCTTCGCGACGGAGGGCGTCTTGATAAACTTGGTCAGCGCCAGATGCCCGGGGACTGCGAGGGCCGCGAGGCCCCCGAGGCGGCGGCGGGCGACGATCGCGCCCAGCGACTGCGCCACCTCGAGCGCCCAACGGCTATCGTGCGCGGGGTCGGGGCTGTGGGGCTCTAAGGCGAACTGCTGCAATACCAGCCGGCCCGAAGCGCCGACGGAAAACACCCCGCAGGCGACATGGCCGGCGCCGACGTCAACGGCGAGAATGCGGGGGGGGCGCATGATTGAGCAAGAAGGACTAAGGCGATTTCAAATGGGGCGAGACGCGGCAAGAGTATTATGGTTACGGGGAACCGTCAGCGCGGCTCCCGGCGGACGACGGAAGGCGTCGCACGCGGGTACTCCAGCGCAAAGGGCGTGAGATGTTGGGGCTGCAGGATCCCGTCGTTCGCGGCCGCCGCCGCCGCCCAGCGCCGCTGGAAATCGGTCCGCGCGGCGGGCGCGCCGAGGTTGGCGGAGTAAGCCGTGCGCGCGGCGGGGAGCGCCTCGCCCTCCGCGGTCAGCTCGACCCCCCAAAATGAGGGGTCCGCCCGGATCTGGTCCCGTTTCAGGATTTCCGGAGGCAGGTAGAACCGCACCTCCACGCGCCCGGGCTCAAGGGCCACGCACTCCACCGTGGCCGCGTAGGCCTGCTCCCGGCGGGGGGCGCCAGCCGGCCCCGGGAGGTCGAAGGCCATCAGGAGGGCGACCCGCACCGCCGAGACGACCGGCGAGGTCGCGCCGCCCGGGGGCCGCACATTAAGGGCGAGCGTCGTCTGCAGCCACGGGTTCCCACCATTGGGCGGGCGCACCCGGTTCGTGCGCAGGCTCATCACCTCGACGGCCGGGCCGGGGCTAGGGGCGGCCCCGGCCCACGGAAGCGCGAGGACACAGGCGAGAACGCAGGTGAGGCGGGGCACCGGAAAAAAGTTGAGCGCTACCTCCCCCGGGTCACGCTCGAACTTTTCGCGGCTTATGACCACCTCCGCCCCGCTGGCCCACAAACTCGCCGTCCTGGTGTTCCTTGAGAACGAGGCCGGGGAACTGCTGCTGATGCTGCGGAGCAAGGCGCCCAACCTTGGCGTGTGGAGCCCGATCGGGGGCAAGCTCGAGACCGCGCGGGGCGAATCCCCCTTCGAGTGCGCGGTCCGGGAAACCTTCGAGGAGACCGGCCACCGAGTCGCGACGCCGGATTTCCACCTGTTCGCGATGATCGCGGAGAAAGCCTACGAGGGTCACGCCCACTGGCTGATGTTTCTCTTCCGCTGCCGCGTGCCGTTGCGCGCGCTCCCGCCCCCGATTGACGAAGGCCGGTTCGCCTTCTTCTCCCGCGCGGCGATCGACGCCCTGCCGATCCCCGACACCGATCGCCAGGCCCTCTGGCCCGTCTACGACGAGCACCGTGACGGTTTCGTGGCACTGCGGGCGGATTGCGCCCCCAGCCAACCCCTGCGGATCGAACTCGAGGAGGTCCTGCCGGCGCGCGGCGGCAATCTCCGCGCTTGATTCGCCGGTACCCCACCCGCAGCTTGGGCCTTTCCCTCGCCCTCCGTGAGCAAGAAACCGACCTTCAAGGAAGCAACGCCCCCCGCCGCCACCGACCACGCGCAGGCGCCCGTAAACGCCCGCCTGAGCCCTGAGGAGCGGATCGAGCTCTTCCGTAAGATGGTGCGCATCCGCCGGTTCGAGGAGCGCAGCCTCCGCGCTTACCAAGCCAAGAAAATCGGCGGCTTCCTTCACCTCTACATCGGTCAGGAAGCCGTCGCCGTCGGCTGCTGCTCGCTGATGGGGCCCAACGACCACGTCATCACCGCTTACCGCGATCACGGGCACGCGATCGCCGTCGGGATGGACACGAAGCCGCTGATGGCCGAACTCTTCGGCAAGGCCACCGGCTGCTCCAAGGGCAAGGGCGGCTCGATGCACTACTTCGACCCCTCGCGGAATTTCTGGGGCGGCCACGGCATCGTCGGTGGCCAAATCCCCCTCGGCGCGGGTCTCGCCTACGGCCTCAAGTACAAGGGCCTCAAGGGCGCCGCGATGGCCTTTATGGGCGACGGCGCCGTGAATCAGGGCGCTGTCCACGAGGCCTACAATCTGGCCTCCCTGTGGAACCTGCCCGTGGTCTTTGTGATCGAGAACAACGGTTACTCGATGGGCACAAGCCAGTCGCGCTCCTCCGCTGGCGAACTCGCCCAGCGCGCGGCCGGCTACGACATGCAGTGGGGCCAATGCAGCGGCCACGACGTCTACGAGGTGCGGGCGATGATGGACAAGTTCCTCACCCTCGCCCGCGAGACCGGCAAGCCCAGCACCGTCGAGATCGACACCTACCGCTACCGCGGACATTCGGTCGCTGACCCGGACAACACCTACCGCAGCAAGCAAGAGATCGAGGAGTACCGGCGCACCCGGGACCCGATCCAGCTCTTTCAGGTCAAGCTGCTGGCCGAGGGCGTGCTCACCTCTGCCCTCGCGGAGCAAATCGACACGGAGGCGCGGGCCGAGGCCGACGGCGCGGCAGACTTCTCGGAGGCCAGTCCCTTCCCCACCCCGGCGGACATCCAGGCCGACGTCTACTGGGAAGCGGATAACCCTGCGGACCGTCGCTCACAGGGCCGCCTCTTCTTCACCTAAAAGGATCGCCGCAGCCTCTTTCCACCGTGCCTGTCATCTCTTACCGCGAGGCCATCCGCCACGCCCTTGCCGAGGAGCTGGAACGCGATTCCAACGTTGTCGTTATGGGCGAGGAAGTCGCCCAATTCAACGGCGCCTACAAGGTGACCGAAGGCCTCTTGGCGCGCTTCGGCCCCCAGCGCATCGTCGACACCCCGATCAGCGAGGCCGGGTTCATCGGCGTCGGCATCGGCGCCTCGATGCTCGGCATCCGCCCCGTGATGGAGCTGATGTTCTGGTCCTTCTATTCCGTCGCCTTCGACCAAATCCTAAACAACGCGGCCAACGTGCGGTACATGAGCGGTGGCCAGATCCACTGCCCGATCGTGATCCGCGGCCCGGCTAACGGCGGCACGAACGTCGGCGCCACCCATTCGCACACGCCGGAAAACGTCCTCGCCAACCATCCCGGCGTGAAGGTGGTCGTGCCCTCGACCCCTGCCGACGCGAAGGGCCTGCTCAAGTCCGCCATTCGCGACAACGACCCAGTCTTCTTCCTCGAGAACACGATGCTCTACGGGGAAAAGGGCGAAGTGCCCGCCGGAGAGCACGTGGTGCCGCTTGGCCTCGCCGACGTGAAACGCGCCGGCACTGACCTGACGATCATCACCTACGGACGCTCGGTTCTGCACTCGCTCGCCGCCGCCGCGGTGCTCGAGCGCGAGCAGAAGATCTCCGCCGAGGTCCTCGACCTGCGCACGATCCGTCCCCTCGACTTCGACTCGGTCCTGAAGTCCGTCGCCAAAACCCACCGGGTCCTGATCGTTGAGGAGCAGAAGCCGTTTGCCTCCGTCGGCTCCCAGCTGGCTTATATGATCCAGCGCGAGGCCTTTGATGAGCTCGACGGTCCCATCCACCGTCTCGCGACCGTCGACGCCCCCGCGATCTACAGCCCTCCCGTCGAGGTCGAACAGCTCCCAAACCCTCGCCGCGTCCTCCAGGCTGCCCTTGAGACGCTCGCCTGAACCCAGCCCCCGCACCGCCATGGCCAACATCATCGAAATGCCGAAGCTCAGCGACACCATGACGGTGGGTACGCTCGCCAAGTGGCTGAAGAAAGAGGGCGACGTCGTGAAGGCGGGCGATATGCTCGCGGAGGTCGAGACGGATAAGGCGACGATGGAGCTGGAGTGCTTCTTCGACGGCACGATCCTCAAGATTTACGCCCCTGGCGGCTCCCAGGTCGCCCTTGGCGCCCCGCTCTGCGCCATCGGCAAGCCCGGTGAGGCCGCCCCGGCGCCCGCGGCCAAAGCTCTCGCCGCTGCTGCGCCCGCCACTCCAACCGCGACCGTGGCTCCGACGCCGGCACCAGCCCCCGCGGCCGTAGCCACCCCTGCGCCTGCTCCCGGGGCCGCCCCGGCCCCCGGCGAACGAATCAAGGCCTCGCCGCTCGCCCGCAAACTCGCTGCGGCCAAAGGACTCGAACTCGTCCGCATTCAGGGCTCTGGCCCCGGCGGCCGCATCCGCCGCGCCGATGTCTCGGCTGCCGCCGCGGCCCCCGCCCCAGTGGGGCGCCCCCTCGTCCCGGTTCTCGCCAAGGGCCCGATCCAGGAGGAGCGCGCCGTCGCCGTCTCCACCATGCGCGACGCCATCGCCCGGCGCCTGCTGGAGTCCAAGACCCAGCTGCCCCATTTTTACGTCGAGATCGAGATCGACGCCGCACCGCTCACCTCGCTCAGGGAGCAGCTCAATGCCGCCCTTGAGGGCGAAGGAGTGAAGCTGTCGGTCAATGACTTTGTGCTGAAGGCCAGCGCCGAAGCGCTCCGACGCGTACCCGGAGTCAATGTCTCGTGGGAGGGCAAGCAGATCCGTTACTTCGCCGCCGCGCACATCTCGTTCGCGGTCGCGATCGAGGACGGCCTGATCACCCCGGTTGTGCGCGACGCACACTTGAAGTCGATCTTCGCGATCTCCACCGAGGCGAAGGCCCTGAGCAAGCGCGCCAAGGAGAAGAAGCTCGCCCCCGCGGAGTTCACCGGCGGCACCTTCTGCGTCTCGAATCTCGGGATGATGGGCATCCCCCGCTTCACCGCGATCATCAACCCGCCGAATGCCGCCATCCTCGCGGTCGGCGCGGTGGCGCAGAAGCCGGTGGTGCGCGGCGAGCGCATCGAGATTGGGCACACGCTGACCGTCACGCTGTCCTGCGACCATCGCGTGGTCGACGGCGCCGTCGGCGCCCAGTACCTCAACGCCCTCAAGACGCTGCTCGAGAGCCCCGCCCTCCTGCTGCTCTAGGCGGCGGCGGGCGGTAG